>Ga0102590_1000945_pt1 | contig 51661 bp, 51 predicted proteins | sample AraplaMF_Col_mMF_FD_76859 | JGI IMG/M metagenome (GOLD analysis project Ga0102590, IMG submission 76859) | Arabidopsis root microbial communities from the University of North Carolina, USA - plate scrape MF_Col_mMF | ecosystem: Host-associated > Plants > Roots > Endosphere | place: USA...
CCGCACGAGTACCACACCATCCGCAACCCCAGCGACGACGCCGTGGCCGTCAGCCTGCACATCTACTCCGGCCCGATGACCCATTGCGCCATCTTCAAGCCCGTGGTCGGCGCCACCCAGTGCTACGAACGCACCGACCGCCAGCTGGGCCTCGACCCCGTCCACTGAACCCGGCATAATGCCCCGCTGCAATGCCGGTGTGGCGGAATGGTAGACGCGGCGGACTCAAAATCCGCTTCTGGCGACAGAGTGGAGGTTCGAGTCCTCTCACCGGTACCAAGAGGCTGTCTCAGGACGTTCAATGAAGTCCAGAAAGCCTAAGAAGAGCCCGCAAATCTGCGGGTTTTTTTATGCCTATTATCCCGCACTGTCCGGTGCCGGTGCTTGGAATCTCATTCTAGGGGTACTTTTGAGGGTATCGAGGCTAGCAACCCGGGCGCGCGATCTGACCGGCCAAGGCCGCATATAGCGCCCCCCCACAACGCCTGTAGCTAGCACGCAGGCTGGCTCGCGTTAGCTCGGACCATTGCTCAGTGCCTCCCGCTTCATCGTGATCCAGTCAGGGTCATTGAAGATGGGGGGTGCTGATCCTATGGTCGAAACCAATGCTCGCGTCGCGTCAGTGGCGTCCCTGGCGATAAAGAACTCATGAGCAAATCTAGCGCCGACCTGGTTGATGTCACCGGCCATGGGGAGCCAGCCGTCAACCGCCGAACCAATCAAGGCGCGCTCGGAAGATATGGGCAAAGCAACCAATGCAGGTGGTTCGTCCTTGTACAAGATGGACCTGATTCCCTTCCTATCGCTGGCGAACGTCACGATGGGCACATCGGGAAGAATAAGTACCTCTCCCGGATAATGAACCACTGACCATTCCAGTCGCTGAAATTCCGCAACTCGCGCTTCAGGGTCGACCTTTTCACTAAGTATACGGTTATGGATTTCCTCTGATCGCGCCGCGGCGTCACGATTGAAGCTGTCGGCAATGGCTTCAAGTAACGCTGCCAGCTTCCTTTTAAGCACGGGGTCTGACTTTCTTCGCTGAAGCTCAGCCCTTACTTGAGCTTTGATGCCATCGATGGGGCCGCTCGGAAGAACGAGGCCATACTTTGGAGCGTCCTCCCTGAGGATTCGCTCGAGCTCGGCATCATCCATGCGCTCGGCGAATCGCTCGAAGGTTTGTTCATGTCTGGCATAACCTCGTATCAGATCACCGCCCTCATAAAACGCATCCTCAAAGAAGGAACGCATAGGTTTCGCGCGTGTAATCAGGTGTGCGACCAAGGAGGCAATCTGAAGCCTACTACTTGTTGTTAACTCTGCCCCAAGATTGAGTTGCTGGATTACCGGTGCCAACGAATTTTCAAACTTGTCGATTGCATCATCAACGGTCCCAGGTCCTTCTTTGCCGTAGAAGTTGCGCTGAGCACCGATGCTTTTTATGTTCCGCGGAGGCATTACACCACGTGATTTGTGGTGTTCGATCGCCTTAAAAATGGGGCTCTTCTCAGTGCCACCCCTGATGGCAAAGCCTCGCATTAGGAACTGCGGCAGATAGTGCTGATTGACGCCAGACATCGTACTCTCCAGCTGCCTTTGCGCGCCTGTATACAGGTCGTCAGAGAACTTCCTCAGTCACTTCGCGCCGGGAACAAATTCTAGAAATCCTAGGCCGATTAACGCAGGCCGCAATTCATCCAGTGAATTTCTCGGTATGCCAAGCCAAAATAGGTTGCAAGCTCGAGTCACGGCCACGTAACCAATGCGACCGGCCTCGGTATCTACACCCGCCAATAGCGCATCGATGTTGGACCGATTCGCCAGGTACAGCACCGCATCAAGACTTTCCCCTTTAGCCTGATGAACGGTGTCTACGCGAATCCGAGGTACGTTACCGTTTCTCGCTAAGTCTGCAGCTGCTGTGAGTGGCGCATGAGGAAGCCCCCTTTTCGCCAACTTGTTACCCAGATTGTTCGCGGCAGCCCATCCGTGTTGCTGTGTAATCTTCGTCAACAACGCCTTCGTCTTTTCCAGTAGAAGCACATGCCACTGCGTATCCGCGATAAGCGCTGCAGCTGGCAATCCGTTGTCGGAGCTGCGCGTAAAGGTCCAGATGAGCCGGCGAAGCGCTCTATCCTCCGGATAACGCGTAGATTGTGTGATCCTTGCGATCAACCCCTTTGGTGGATCAGCGAGTAAGCCAACGATGCAGCTGGCTACGAGCTTGAAGGCACCCAGATAATCCTGGTGCCGGTCACGTAAGATGGCAGCACACGCAAGGTTCTTCACAGTGCCCTGGCCTGGCGCCCCTTCGTTGCGTGACAGCTTGTTAGCCAAATCGCGTCCGCGACAAAGCACCGCTGAACGTTCGACCTTCAGGCCAGCGGCCAGTACCGCCGCTTGAAATGCATCAACAAGATTCCCTACCTCGCTGGTGCGATAAGGCACGAAGAACGCACCATGGGTAGTGTCAGGCGCCTTCCTCTCCGCCGCGTCTTTGCGTGCCGATAGCCGGTTGGCCAGATCTACCACTAGGGGCACGGACCGGTAATTCTTCGTCAGGCCGAGCGGCTTAACACCCTCTCGCTGACCATACCGCGACAAAAGCGCACCGTCAGCACCGGCGAACTCGTAGATCCCTTGGTTTGGATCACCGATGAGGGAGACTTGGCAGTCTGCACGAATGAGCTGCTCGATAATGGCTTGATGCATCGTGCCTATGTCTTGCGCCTCGTCGATCAGAATGTGGGGGTAGCGACGCGCCAATGCTCGGAGGATGCCAGGCTGCTCTACCAAGGTGCGCTGACACCAGTAGCGCCCAAGGTTATGGGTATATGCACCTACCCGACCAAGGCGCTGAACGAGCTGAGTTGCCTGGCCGGTGTTGAGTCTTCGTATGCCGTTATTGTCCGCATAGCAAAAGTACACTCCATTGTCATCGATGCCGACCTGCATCTTCTCAATTCCGAGTGGGTAGTTATCCGGTCGGAATGTAAATCCAGCCAGGAAGGCTTCTCCGCCCGTCACGAGAAACGCGGCTTGCTGCGCCCCCATCGTTCGGTGGGCATGAGGGTGGAGTACGTTGCTCGTGATGAATCCATCCAGCGTACTGATATCGACGCGATGATGGGCGGTGCCGGCGACGCTGCTCCCAGCTAACTCTTGATATTCCTTGCGGAAAGTGTCCACAGCGACATTGGAAAACGATAGGAGTGCGATCCGGCCACGGCTGTCCCCAAGCTCGCGCCGCATCCGCGCGAGTCGCTGCACGGCCGTATACGTCTTTCCACTGCCAGCACATGCGACGACCGACATCGGCGCGAGTGGTGCGCGAATGATTGCTAGCTGCTCGTCCGACGGCTCGCTCACTGTGCCGCCTGCTTAGGTGGCGCGGCTTGCTTGACCTGGCACACGTGGGCAATTGCCTCGCGGATGTAGTCCGGCACCACAAACTTGTCCCCTTCGACAATGACCTGGGCCAATGCTTGACTGAAGCGGCCTTTCTGCACATTGTTCTGGGCTCGCTCGAACATGCCGCTGAATAGGGCGCGAGCCTTAGCAGCCTCCCCCTGCGCAGCTTCGACCGCGGCAGACACGATGTCACCAATCTTTGGGTGCAGTTCCTTGAGAGCCTTCAGCATCGCTGTGCGGTTATCGGCATGCAATGCCAAGTCGTACTCGAGCGTCTTTAATCCGTGAAACACCTTGACGAACGTGTCCTCATAACCCTTGGTTTTGGTCGTATTCGCTGACACCTTCACTTTCTCACCGGGCGCGGGGTAGATCGCTTGAGGCTCTTCATCACCTGCGGGCTCGCTCATTGGGTCTGCATCAGTGATGACAGCCACAGGGATCTTTAGCGCTTTCTCGCCGAACAATGGAAGGAATGAGTCGAAGTTCAATCCTTCGACGCTGATAAGGCTGACGCCGTGCTCACGCAACTTGAAGTCGCACTTCTCGGCCAGCACGTTCACCAACATCAGTTCGGCGGCACCTTCCACGAAGATGACGCGATTGGCGAAGAACAATTCAGCACGAGTTACGTCGAGATAGCGCTGAAGCTTTTCGCGCTTTCCTTTCTCAAAAGCGATAGCGCGTGGAAAGAACGTTTCGATGGAGCCACTTGTGTCGACAATGCAGGCCAGGCTATTCAGGTCGGCGATGCTTGCGAAGTTGGGCGAGTGACTAGTGACGAACAGTTGGACAGGCCTCTCGCCTTCGACTTCCTTAATTGCCTCAAGATAACCGAGCAATACTGCCTGGAGCTGCGGATGAAGGTGTGCTTCTGGCTCTTCGACAATCAAGCTGCGATAACTAGCTTCAGGATTCTTGGCCAGCTCGCTGAGGACCACGGCCATGAAGATCAGGTTATTGAATCCCAGTCCGTTCTGTTCAATCTCGAAGGCATCAACTAATAAGGACAGGCGTGCGGCCAGTCGCTGAAAATCGCTTCCGCTAAGGCCAAGGTCGAGTGCCTGCGCCAGTTGTGGCCCAAGCATGGTGTTATGGCGACTCTTGATTGCCGTATGGGTTTTGACGATTGGCGCGTGCTTCTTTAACTCTAAGTCGAGTTTTTTCAGCGCCTCGTTGATCCCCTCGCGGCCAGCCTCATCCGCGAGAAGCTGCAGCAGCCGAGATAGCTGACTGGTGCGCCCGGGTCGGAGGCCTTGCGACGCATCTCGCAACGGTGGCAGATAGACGCCCCGGAGATTTTCCATCATCTCGGTGGTCAGGCCCACATCCTCGTGATCACCACACCAGCGTTTGGCACGTAGCCTTCCGACCGCATCACCCGTCGAGTATCGGATGGCAATATGAGCTTCGAGCTTGCCTTTAGCATCGAGCTTCAGGGCCGCAAGAAAGTCGGCCTCATCGTCCAAACTCAGGTCGGAGAAGACGTACCGGAACTCAATATCGCCTGCTGGAACACCACCCTTGGGCCGATGTATATCTTCTGCATCAAACCTGGGATAGGGCTCATCATGGCCTGCCAGAAGGGCTCGAAGGGCATCGATAATGGCGGTTTTGCCCACGTTGTTGGATCCAACCAGAACGTTGAGCCCGGGCTGGAAGCTCAGCTCCACTTCCCGTAGTTTCCGGAAATTCGAAATCTTGAGCTTGGTTAGAAACATATCCCCCTCCGCCCCTTCCCAGGACGGCAGATGTTCCGTTCTGATTCCATGGGGAGTCAAGCCTGCCGAAACGGATAATTTGAAAATGAGGGCTTCGGAACTCGCTTGACTGCCGCCCGGGGGTGATACGCCGATCGCGAATGATTAGCTCCGATAGCTCATTTCAATGGTATACACCCGGCTCGGAGTGACTTGAATGGATCTAAGGCTGAGATGAGCAGTGAACTGGACCATGATCTCCGCGCATCGCGTTACTACATCGCTAAGGCCTCCCGGCTGTGCTGGAAATGCAGCGTGGCGTGCGGTGCTACCTATCCGGTACTAATGAAAACTTACATGCGACCACGGCTCAGAACGGCCGATCTACGATGAATGCACGCAACCCATCAGCAAATATTGCTTGGGCGCATCCATCACGTCCTTGGCAGAAATGACGGCTCTAATGGCTTCGCAATCCGCTCTGAGCGGAATACCTTGCGGAATCACCAAAGGGTGTCCATCGGGAGAGGTTCGATTGAGAATTACCCAGACCCTTGTTGCCGCCGCATCGGTCCCGGTGACGCCCAAGACATCCAGCCCCGATCCATTAACGTTCTCCTTCAGGATCGGATTTGGCTCCTTGCTGCCGCGGTTGTCGAATTCCACACCTTGCAGGACGGCGTAGTAATCCTTGGTGCCCTGTTCTCCGCGGCTGAAGTAACCAGTGAGCGCAAGGTAGAGCCCACCTGCGCCAATCACTAGAACCAGGAGAATTGCTGCGCCGTACATCCAGGCGCTGCTTGTCTGTGCTTCGTTGTTCAAGAGGTGGCCCTCAGTCAGTTCGTCTTGAGCTGTTGGCATTCGGACTACACCGAAATGCTGCTCTCAATCGACGCAGCCTCGCTGCTTTGCCGCGCAAACCACCCCCACGCAGGCAATCCCCTACAGACAACCTCTGGTTGCTTTGATAATTTTCTTCGCGTTGCCCGCGCTGTTGTCGAAGACGCGTTGCGGGCAACCATGGCAGCAATGCTGTGAGAGCGCGGGCCAAGGGTGCAGCGAACACCCCTGACCCGCTAACCATCACCAACTGTACGAGAGTCGATCATGGCTACCCCAGATCATACGGCACGCACGCGCTCGCCGATCCCCTCGGCGACCTCCTCACCGCACATTCGGGCTGTCCGACGATCCAGCGGACACGATTGAAGAACCGCGGTTCAAGCGCTTTCGTAGGAATCATCCGAGCCGTATCTACCCGGCACGTCGCACTGCGCGACGGCGAAAGCCGCTGACACCGCACACCACTTCCTCCATCAAGCCGCCCGGGCCCAGCCTTGGGCCACTGGTGAACCTCGAGTCCGTGTGGTCGCGGCACGCCGTGCTGTCTGGCGACGTGCCGTTCTCGGAGCGAGGGCGCGGCGCCTTTTCAGCAAGGAGTTGCTTATGAATATTCATGGCGAGCCCTGGATGACCCGTCACGTGCACTACTTTTCCGATCCCGACGCGGGGCCGGATGCGATGTTGAACGATGCCACCGAGTGGTTGAAGTACGCCCATACCTCGATCCAGTTCCTCGCCGAGCTGGTCCACGAACGCGGCAGCCCGGATGCGCAACGGTTGCCGATCATGCTGGATGGCATTGCGGCGTTTATCGAGATGGGCACGCGCTGCGTGGAGCAGGCGCATGGGCGGATGCAGTGGCAGCAGGTGCGGGATGAGGCGGAGAGGTCTGCGGCGGGGGTGTAGTTCGAGCGCCCGGCGTCGGTGCATCGTTCCGGGGCCTTGTCGTCTGGAGAGAGACCACCCTTGGGTGGCAAGGGCGGCCCTCAGGCCGCCCTTGGAAACATCAGCGGTTCTTGTGACTCTGCTCGCCAGCCTTGACGTGCTGCTCGTGACTGCCGCCGCGCTGCCCGCTCGAACCCGCCTGCTTGCTCTGGTCCTGGTCCTGGTTCTTGTGGCTTTGCTCGCCTGCCTTGACGTGCTGCTCGTGCGAAGCGCGGTCGCCGCCGCGATTACCGGTATTGCCTGTGTTAGCCATGATGCGATCCTCAAGTCGATGTATCGGAATGCGGGTCATCAAACGCTTGCGCCCGCGAGATCCACTTTCGCGCCTGGCACCTGCACGCGACGTCGGTCGCGCATGAAAGAAGCTTGCATCTTGGTGAGGAGGCTCTTGCACGGAATGCCAGCAGCTTGGGCCACAGCGGTGCCGGCTCTCTTCGAGACGGGGGCGCGTCGACCATAGCCAGCTCGTCATTCCGGCGCAGGCCGGAATCCAGTGTCGATATCGTCGGGTTGTCGCGACCACCGACCCATATCGAGACTGGATTCCGGCCTGCGCCGGAATGACGGCAAAAAGCGTTACGCGGCGGCGATGGCGATGGCAGCAGAAGAATCCATGCTCGCGAATGTCTGATCGCGCAGATCGGGGCGCAAAAGCCGGTACGCCAAGTCGTGTCCGGCCATGCCGGTTCTCTTCGAGACAGGAGCGCGTCGACCATAGCCAGCTCGTCATTCCGGCGCAGGCCGGAATCCAGTTTCGACGTGGGTCGGTGGTCGCGACAACCCGACGATATCGACACTGGATTCCGGCCTGCGCCGGAATGACGGCAAAAAGCGTTACGCGGCGGCGATGGCGCTACAGCCTTACGCAAGCTTAAAGAAACAGACTTTTCCTAAGGACATACTGAGTTTCCGCCGCCAGAATCGAACGGATGAGGAGGAAGCGGCGATGAATACGAGCATAGACAAACCATTCACGTTTCACGATGACCTGAGCGATTCCGCGCTCGCCGTCGGCATCGCGATGCACCTGGATGCGGCAATATCCCTGCTGCCGGAAACTCATGAGGCGGCTGAATCCCTGCGTTGCGCACGGCGGGCTGCCTTGAAACTGGTGCGGCGCCTGCAGGAACGCACGCGCGCCGCCGGCGCGAGCGAGTCCGCTGCCCTGGAACACGATCCCGCGTGATCGACTCGCTGCGTAGCGGCCTCAGACGCACGCAGCGCCGCGCTCACTCCGCTATGCGCGTCGTCTGGACGTTGACCACGCGCCACACGCTGCCTTCCTTCACATACGTGTCCGTATATCGATAGTGGCTGCGGAACGGCTTGCCCTGGTAGGTGCCGTGCATGTCGGTGCGGCCATTGATCAGCGCGGTATTGCCGTAGAAGCGGATCTTGAAGTCCTCGACCGTGTAGGGCTCGATCACCAGGTCGGGTGAGGTGAGATTCTGCAGGAACTGTGCTTTGTCCGCGGTGCCGCCGTCGCTGCCGATCTGAAAAAACGTATCGGACATGTTCTTTGCGATCGCCTGCTTATCCTTTTTCACGATCGCCACGTCCCAGGCATCGGCCTGAGCCTTCAGCGCCGCGTGCAGGCCAGCGTCGGACGAGTCTTTTGCGAAACCAGGCAAGGCGGCCAGCAGAAGCAGCAGGGATATCGAAGCGGTTCTTGGCTTGGTCATCGGTCACTCCCCCTCAGAATGTTCAACGAGCTTACTGGAAGGGATGGAGGCGCCTGAAGTACCTATCCCAGCCCCGCAGGCCGACAAAAAAGCCCGGCGTCATGCCGGGCTTCTCAACCGAACAACACGGCCGCGACTATTTACCGAAGTATTGGCGCACGGACGCCGAAGACACTCCGACCAGTTTCACCGCCGCCCGCAGTTCGTCCGGCGTGCAGGCGAATGCCTTGCACCAATAGCGGACCTCCCACTCCTCGTGCACATTCACCTTGGCCGCATCCTGCGGACCGCGCTTGCTCAGATCGTCAGACATGGCTCTCCCCGATCGCTGATAGCCCTGTCGACAACGCGATGCACATACCGCGCGCCCAGAGCCGGTCGCAGTGTTCGGCGCCGGCCCTGCCCGCGTCTTTAGATTAAATACGAAAATGCGCTCACGTCGGTTGTGTAAGACCGGCTGCATAGGGGTTCACTGACATCGCATCGAGCTGGTGGATCGTGCCGAGCGACAGTGTCGGAGTGGGATTGGCCGGTGCCTGCGACAGACATCCCGCGGTGCCACGCTGGTCGTTACCCGCCTTGACCGCGGCCGCCGCCTCGGCGGCGAAGCTTGAGGCTTCCCGGGCGGCCTCATTGGCGGCCCGCACCGCCATCTCGGTGTCGTGGCTGGGCTGCCTCGCCGCGGCAGCCACTGCCCTGTCCGCGGCAGCTTGTGCCACGTCGGCGGCTTGCTGAGCCTGGTGCGCCAGCGCCTCGGCGGTGCAGCTGTCTGGCGCGGCCATGGCCTTCCGCGTCGCATTCGCGGCATCGACAGCGGCGGACAGTGCCGCCTCCGCCGCATCCTGCGAGTCGATCTCGGCCGCCGTGCAGGGATTGCCCTCAGAACTGGTACACGCATTTTGCGCGGCGTTCGAGGTGTGATCGGCGGCATTGGAAGCCGAATTCGCACCGCTGGAACCGGAAACGGAACCTACCATGGCAACAACTCCTATCGGGGGAGCCCCACCCTAGTCAGTCGCTCGTCCACGATCACACTAGGGCGTTCCCTAGGGGCGGGCTGGCAGTACCCCACCCGGGTCCACCGACGGGCACGGTACTTGCCTGATCGCTGGCAGTGAGCAACCGGGGATCGGAACCCATGAATGCCGCGGTGCGCGCGGAAAGCGCCAGACCTGTCTACACCGAAGCCGTCCGCCGGGTGCTCGCCGAGCCGCATCTGCGCGACCTGCCGCCCGCAGGGGCGTCCGCTCCGGTGCTGCGCCAGCATTTCACCGTGGGCGGCGAAGCCACGCGCCTGCAGATGCTGGCCTGGAGCGACTACGTGGGACGCATCCTCGACGTGCCGGTGTCGCGCGCCCAGGTCGCCAACGGCTTTCATGGCGAGCTCGATACCTATGTGTTCAAGGACCTGAGATTCCTCGACAGCCGCACGGATCCCGTGGCGCAGATGCGCACCGCGGCGAGGATCTCGACCGACAACGTAAGCGACTACGTCTTCCATATCGTGCTGGACGGCATCGCGGAAACCGAGGCAGGACCGCGCCGCAAATCGACGCAATTCATACCGGGCGTGCTCGCCCTGGACATGTGCCAGCCGATGCTGATGCAGCGGCCGACCAAGTCGCGGGTGATGGCATTCTTCCTGCCGCGCGCGATGGTGGACGCCGCCATCCCTCATGCGGAATCGCTGCATGGCAACGTGGTCACCTACAACACACCGCTGACGCTGCTGCTGCGCGAACAGCTGCTCACTATCGCCAGCGATCTGCCGAGCATGAGCGATGCGGAAGCGCAAAGCGCGGTGAGCACGGGCGCGCAGCTGGTGCTGGCCGCGTTCGGCAAGATGCATCATCTCAGCCATACCGCGCGGGCCGCCGCGCGCGCCGCCATGCTCGGACGCATCAAGCGCTATATCCGCGCCAATCTGCATGCGCGCGAACTGGCGCCCGAGCACATCCTGCGCGGCTTTCCGCTGGCCCGTCCCACGCTGTATCGCATGTTCGAAGCGGAAGGCGGGTTGCATGCCTATATCCGCAACTGCCGGCTGCGCGAGGCGGCGGATCGACTGGTCGGCATCAAGACGATGTCGGTGACGCAGATCGCCGACGGGCTTGGCTTCAACTGCCCTTCCGATTTCACGCGCGCGTTCCGTCGCGCCTACGGCGTGGCGCCGCAGGAGTTCAGGGCATTGGGATTGGAGTGGTTGCGCGATACGGCCGAATAATCGCCATGCGATATCGCAGCCAAAGAAAAAGCGCCCAGGTTTCGTTTCCCTGAGCGCTTTCTTTATTGGTGGGCCGTGTAGGATTCGAACCTACGACCAATTGATTAAGAGTCAACTGCTCTACCAACTGAGCTAACGGCCCTGAAACTTTAAATTTGGGGTGGACGATGGGACTCGAACCCACGACATCCGGAATCACAATCCGGTACTCTAACCAGCTGAGCTACGCCCACCATAACCTTTAAGATGTGCTGGCGCGCCCGACAGGAATCGAACCTGCAACCGTCGGCTTAGAAGGCCGATGCTCTATCCGGTTGAGCTACAGGCGCAATGCACTCAGGTGCAGAGCAACTGCTGGTCGGGGCAGAGGGATTCGAACCCACGACTTCCAGCTCCCAAAGCTGGCGCTCTACCAGGCTGAGCTATACCCCGATTTCGAACCTTCAGCCGCTTTCGCAACGCCGAAGCTTTGAAATGCTACGGGTGACGCTTCGCCCAGTCAATCCGTATCGAAGCACACCGAACACATCTTTCGTCCGGTTCCGAAAAACGATGTTCTGTTCTTCGGATGCAAACGGTGATGCGAACATCACTGCCTGCTTTGTATGGCGCGCCCGGAGAGATTCGAACTCCCGACCACCAAGTTCGTAGCCTGGTACTCTATCCAACTGAGCTACGGGCGCGTTGTAAAACCTTTGCCTTGATCGCTTAACCACCGGAGTGGAAAGCGCCGAAGCGAGAAGCGGAATTATTCAGATTCGGGCGGTGGTCGTCAATACTTTTTTCAGTTTTTTTTCACCGGCTGCCGCAGCATTCATGTCCCGGTGGAGCGACCACGCATCGAAGGCGCGCATTCTAGCGGCCGAAAGCAGCATCGCCTAGAGGGCCAGCGGCGCTTGTCGGACGCTTCCCACACGATGCTCGCCCTCGCATGACATGCATCCGCAAACGAAGAAGGCGGCCATCGGCCGCCTTCTCGTTCAACTCGTTTCTGTCCCACGCTCAGACGTGCACGCTCAGACGTGCGGATGACGACTCTGCGTAGCCGGGTCGCCGACCTTGGCGCCCGCATCGCCGCGCGGCGGCGGAGGCGGCGGCGGTGTCGAGCCGGTGGCCGACTTGGTCCAATCCGCCGGCGGGCCCGGCACGCGGCCGGCCATGATCTCGTCGATCTGGTGCGCGTCGATGGTCTCGTACTGCAGCAGCGCCTCGGCCATCACGTGCAGCTTGTCGATGTTGTTGGTCAGCAGCTGCTTGGTGCGCGCGTAGTTGCGGTCGAGGATCGCGCGCACTTCCTCGTCGATCTTGCGCGCGGTCTCGTTGGAGACGTTCTTGTGCTGCGTGACGGCGCGGCCGAGGAACACCTCGTCCTCTTCCTCGCCGTAGGTCACCGGGCCGAGCGTGTCGGACAGGCCCCACTTGGTCGCCATGTTGCGCGCCATCTTGGTCGCGCGCTCGATGTCGTTGGAGGCGCCGGTGGTGACCTTGTCCTCGCCGAAGATCAGCGCCTCGGCGACGCGGCCGCCGTACAGCGAGCACAGCTGCGATTCGATCGCCACGCGGTTCATGCTGTACTTGTCGCCTTCCGGCAGGTACATGGTCACGCCCAGCGCGCGACCGCGCGGAATGATGGTGACCTTGTAGACCGGGTCGTGCTCCGGCACCAGGCGGCCGACGATGGCGTGGCCGGCCTCGTGATAGGCGGTGAGCTTCTTCTCGTCCTCGCTCATGGCCATGGAGCGGCGCTCCGTGCCCATCAGGATCTTGTCGCGCGCCTTGTCGAGGTGGCTCATGCGCACGTCGCGCGCGTTCTCGCGCGCCGCGAACAGCGCGGCCTCGTTGACCAGGTTGGCGAGGTCGGCGCCGGAGAAGCCCGGCGTGCCGCGCGCGATGGTCATGGCATCCACGTCCGGCCCGGTCGGGACCTTGCGCAGATGCACTTTGAGGATCTGCTCGCGGCCCTTCACGTCCGGCAGGCCGACCACCACCTGGCGGTCGAAGCGGCCCGGGCGCAGCAGCGCGGGGTCGAGCACGTCCGGGCGGTTGGTCGCGGCGATCACGATCACGCCCTCGGTGCCCTCGAAGCCATCCATCTCCACCAGCAGCTGGTTGAGGGTCTGCTCGCGCTCGTCGTGGCCGCCGCCCAGGCCGGCGCCGCGATGGCGGCCGACCGCATCGATCTCGTCGATGAAGATGATGCAGGGGGCGTGCTTCTTGGCCTGGTCGAACATGTCGCGCACGCGGCTGGCGCCGACGCCGACGAACATCTCGACGAAGTCCGAACCGGAGATCGAGAAGAACGGCACCTTGGCCTCGCCCGCAATGGCCTTGGCCAGCAGGGTCTTGCCGGTACCGGGCGGGCCGACCATCAGCACGCCGCGCGGGATCTTGCCGCCGAGCTTCTGGAACTTGCCCGGGTCGCGCAGGAACTCGACCAGCTCGCCGACTTCCTCCTTCGCTTCGTCGCAGCCGGCGACGTCGCTGAAATTGACCTTGATCTGGTCCTCGCCCTGCAGCTTGGCGCGCGAGCGGCCGAAGCTCATGGCGCCGCGCCCACCGGCGCCGGCCTGCATCTGGCGCATGAACCAGATGAACACGCCGACGATCAGAATGATCGGCAGCCAGTTGAGCAGCAGGCCGATCAGGGAGAAGCCGTTGTTGGCCGGCTCCTGCCGCACCTCCACGCCCTTGTCCTGCATCTGCTTGACCACCGAGCTGGTGGAGAAGCCGAGCACGGGGGCGACGGTGCGGAAGGCGCTGCCGTCCTTGAGCTTGCCGCTGATGGTGGCCGGCTGATCGGCGCTGATCACGGCGGTGGACACGTTGCCGTTGTCCACGCTCTGCACAAAGCTGCTGTAAGGCAGGTCGGAGGACGACGCGCCATGCGGATTGAAGCTCTGGAACACCATCAGCAGGACCACAGCGATGATCAGCCAGAGCAACAGATTTTTAGCCATCTCGTTCATGCACGGTTCTCGCCCGGTTGAGCGCCACTGACCTTTCTTCCTGTGGCCAGCGCATAGACCTCACGCGAACGGGCGCGTGAGGCTTTGGGTTTACGCATAGTTACGCGCGAAAACTCCGCGCGCAAGCTACGAAGGTAATCGTCGAAGCCAGCTCCCTGGAATAACTTGATCAGGAACGAACCGCCCGGTTTCAGCCAATGGCGACTGAAGTCCAGCGCCAGCTCGGCCAGATCCATTGCCCGGATCTGGTCGGCCAGCGCGACACCACTCATATTGGGGGCCATGTCGGATAGGACAAGATCGAGCTGCTGCCCCTCCAGGCGGCTCTCCAGCTCGCGCAGCACGGACTCCTCGCGGAAGTCGCCCTGCAGGAAATCCACCCCCGCGATGCCCTGCATCGGCAGGATGTCCAGGGCCACCACCTTGCCGGTATCGCCCAGGCGCTGGCGCACCAGCTGCGACCACCCGCCCGGGGCGGCGCCCAGGTCGACCACGCGCATGCCCGGCTTGAGCAGCCGGTCGCGCTCGATCAGTTCTTCCAGCTTATAGACGGCACGGGAGCGCACGCCCTCGGCCTGCGCCTTCTTCACATAGACGTCATCGAAATGTTCCCGCAGCCAGCGGGAACTGCTTTTGCTGCGGGACATGGGTCGGCAACGGCCACAGATAGGGGGGAATGGGTCGGCATGATACCCTTGACGGTCCATTCGCCGCGAATCCGAGACTGAACGCATGTCGCTCTCCCCGTCACAGCGCCGCTATCTGCGCAGCCTGGCCCATGACCTGAAGCCGGTGATCCTGCTCGGCGCCAAGGGCGCGACCGAGGCCGTGGTCAAGGAACTGGACCTGGCCCTGACCCACCACGAGCTGGTCAAGGTGAAGCTGTCCGGCGGCGACAAGGACGAGCGCCAGGAGCAGGTCGACTTCCTCGCCCAGGGCACCCGCGCCGAGAACGTGCAGCAGATCGGCCATATCGTGGTGCTGTTCCGCCGCAACGAGGACGAGCCCAAGCTCGCCCTGCCCCGCTGAGCCGCCGCGCATGGATCTCTCGCTCGACCGCCCCGGCGAATACCTGTTCGTCCGCCGCGTCGGCGCGCGCAGCATCACCGTAGTCGATCGCGAGTTCACCCGCAGCCTGGTGCTTTCCCCAGAGAAAGCCATCGAGAACTGGCCGGTCACCCATGCCGGCGAGCTGGACGCCGGCCACGTCGACGCGATCCTGGCGCTGGAACCGGAAGTGGTGGTGCTGGGCACCGGCGAGCGCCAGGTGTTCCCCGCCGCCGCCTTCATGGCAGGCTTTCTGCGCAAGGGCGTGGGCGTGGAAGTGATGGACAACGCAGCCGCGGCCCGCACCTACGACCTGCTGGCCGGCGAGCGCCGCCGCGTGGTGGCGGCCTTCATCCTGCCGCCGGAAGCCTGAGCCGGCCTGCCGCCGCTCAGCGCGACGGCAGGTAACCCATCGGATCGACCGGATTGCCGTCGCGGCGGATCTGGAACTGCAGCTCGTCGCGGGTCGCGCCGGTGGAACCCATCTCGGCGATCTGCTGGCCCGCGCTGACGCGCTGCCCCTCCTTCACCAGGCGCTTGCTGTTGTGGCCGTAGGCCGACAGGAAGCTGTCGTTGTGCTTGATGATGACCAGCTCGCCGTAACCGACCAGGCCGTTGCCGCTGTACACCACCACGCCATCGGCGGCGGCGCGGATCGGGTCGCCGGACTTGCCCAGGATCTCGATGCCGGGAATGGCGTCGCCCGACTGGAAGCGCTTGCCCAGCGAACCGTCCGCCGGCCAGCGCCAGTTGATGCCGGCGCTGGCGCGCGTGGCGCCCGGCGCCACGGCCTGCGGCGGCGCCGGCGGGGGTGTCGCGGCGGCCGCGGCGGTATGCGCGGTGGCGGGAGCGCCGGCGACCGGCACCACGGTGACGGCGGTCGATGCCGGCGCGGGAGCCGATACCGTCGCCGTGGCCGGCGCGGGCTTCACGGGAGCCGCCGGTGCAGGCGCGGGCGTTTCGGCGGTCGCCGCCGGATTGGCCGGCACCGTCTCGAAGCCGGCGCCGGCCGGAGTCCTGGCTGGCGGGTTCGCCGCCGGTTTCGGGGAAGTCGCGACCACGGCATGGCTCGCGGCGGGAGCCGCCGCTCCGCTCGCCGAGAGCTTCAGCGTCTGCCCCGGCCAGATCGTGTACGGCGCGGCGATGCCGTTCCACGAGGCCAGGTCGCGGAAATCCACGCCATTGCGGAACGCGATCGAATACAGCGTGTCGCCCTTCACCACGCGATAGCTGCCACCCGGCGCCGCAGCGCGGGCTACCGTAGCCGGCGCCACCGTGCGCCCCTGCGTGCCGGCGGCCGGCTCGAACACCACCGAGCTGCGCGGCGACACGCAGGCGGCGAGCAACAGGGAAAGCGCGGCAGGGGCGAAGTAGCGGCAGTGTCCTTTCATGCGATGAGCATACCGAGGCATAACGTGATTTTCATACGGAAGTCCTGCTTCGGACTTCGCCGTAACATCAATGACGCAACAGCCACCATGCCAGCAGGCCGGCCAGGATCACCACGGCGGCCCAGCCGATGCGCTCGATGTGCTTGTGCAGGACGCGCTCGGCGCGCTCGCCGAAGATGCGGATCAGCAGCGCCAGCAGCCACACGCGCTTGCCGCGGCCGACCGCCATGCAGACCAGGAACGGAATGATCGGCACGCCGACGATGCCGGCGGCCCAGGTGACGAACTTCATCGGCACCACCGGCTGCAGCGCGGCCAGCGCCAGCACCAGCAGCAGGCCGAGCCAATGCGTGTTCATCTGCGCGCGCAGGCTTTCCACGCCCTGCTCGATCGGCGCCAGCAGGTGCAGCGCCTCCAGCACCGGATGCAGGGCCTGGAACGCCCAGTGGCCGAGCGCATAGCCGACCAGCGAACCGAGCAGCGAGAACAGCAGGCTTAAGTTTGCGTAGAAAAACGCCTTGTGCCGCTTGCCGAGCATCATCGGCGCCAGCATCACTTCCGGCATGATCGGAAAGATGAAGGCCTCGACGAAGCTGAGCCCGCACAGGTAATAGACCGCCCTGGGGTGGCGCGCCCAGGTCAGGGCCCGGGCGTACAGCGTTCCGAACAAGCGCATCGAGCGTCCTTAAGGCATCAGCCGATGCCGCCCAGCAGCGGCACGAAGCTCACCGGTCCGAGTTCTTCCTGCAGGAAGTCGCCCTGCCCGTCGCCGCGCATGCGGATCAGGGTCTGGTGGCTGGGCGAACCGACGGGAGCGACCAGCACGCCGGTCGGGCTGAGCTGGTCCAGCAGCTGGGTGGGAATGGTGTCGCCGGCGGCGGTGAGGATGATCGCGTCGAACGGCGCCTCGTCCGGCCAGCCCAGCTTGCCGTCGTCGTGGCGCGAGCGCAGGTTGGTCAGCCCCAGCTGGCGGAAGCGGCGGCGCGACTGGCGCAGCAGTTCCTCGATGCGCTCGACGGTGTAGAGCTGCGGCACCAGCGCGGCCAGCACCACGGCCTGGTAGCCGGAACCGGTGCCGATCTCCAGCACCTTCTGCGGCATGCCGAATTCCAGCAGCGCCTCGGTCATGCGCGCCACTACCCACGGCTGCGAAATGGTCTGGCCGTGGCCGATCGGCAGCGCGGTGTTCTCGTAGGCGCGCGAATGCAGCGCCTGGTCGATGAAGTGATGGCGCGGCAGGTTGCGGATCACCTCGATCACGCGCGCGTCCTTGATGCCGTCCTCCTTCAGCTTGGAGGCCAGCCGGTCGCGGGCGCGCTGCGAGGTCATGCCTTCGCCCTTCAGCGCGGACGGCGGCAGCGGATGCACGTTCATGCTCACGCGACTTTCTCTCCGCTGCGCGCGGCCATGTCGCCGCTGAGCGCGTTCATCCAGCTGCTGACCTTCTCCAGCGCCTGGAAGCGCGTGAGGTCGACGTGGATCGGCGTGACCGAGACATAGCCGCGGCGCACCGCGTCGAAGTCGGTGCCGGGACCGGCGTCGTCCACGTCGCCGGCCGGGCCGATCCACCAGATCGGCTTGCCGCGCGGGTCGGTCTGCCGGATGCACGGCGCGGAGCGGTGCCGCTTGCCCAGGCGGGTGACCTCGAAGCCGCGGATCTCTTCCCACGGCCGGTCTGGCACGTTGACGTTGAGGATGGTGTCGGCCGGCAGCGGATCGACCAGCAGGCGCTCCATCAGCATCAGCACGGCGCGCGCGGCGGAATCGTAGTGCTCGCCGTGGTGGTCCTGGCTGACCAGGGACACGGCGATCGCCGGCAGGCCGAGGAAGCGGCCCTCCATCGCGGCGGAGACCGTGCCCGAATAGATCACGTCGTCGCCCAGGTTGGCCGAGTTGTTGATGCCGGAGACCACGATGTCGGGCTCGTGCTCGAGCAGGCCGGCCAGCGCCAGGTGCACGCAGTCGGTGGGCGTGCCCGCCACGCGGTAGTAGCCGTTGTCCATCGGCAGCACGCGGATCGGCGCGTCGAGGGTCAGTGAATTGCTGGCGCCGGAGCGGTCCCGGTCGGGAGCCACCACGGTGACCTGGCCGACCGCACCGAGGCGTTCGGCGAGCACGCGGATGCCGGGAGCATCCACGCCGTCGTCGTTGCTTACGAGAACTCGCATCGTCATCCGTTCGAAAAACCCAGGGGCCGGTGCGTTCCCCGGCGCGCCAGCGATACGTCGAAGTCTACCCGAGCGGGACGGGGGTTTCATCGCCAGATGCACGCTCGCGGAGACTGCAACGAAGAATTCCTTCTCCCTCCGGGAGAAGGTGGCGGCAGCCGGATGAGGGTACGGGCGGAGCGCAACTCACAACTCCGCCCGTACCCTCACCCCAACCCCTCTCCCGGCGGGAGAGGGGCTTTAGTGCTCGCAATCTTGGTGGTCTAGGATGGCGCCCATGAAACGCCGCCTTCCCGCCACCGTGAACGACGACGACGCGCGCCTGTTCCGCGAGGCGATCGGCGAGATCCGCCGTCTCGACCCCGCCGAGCCGGCGCCGGCCGCGCCCCGGCCCGAGCCGCGCGCCCACATGCTGGAGGCGGACGAGGCCGCGGTGCCGGGCGAATTGCTCGACATGGCCTTCGATCCCGGTCTCATGGAAGTGGGAGAGGAGCTCAGCTATCTGCGCGACGGCTACCCGCCGAAGCTGCTCAGACAGCTCAAGCGTGGGCAGTTCAGCGTGCAGGACGAGATCGACCTGCACCAGATGAATGCGGCGGCGGCCACGGCGACCATCGCCGACTTCCTCGCCGAGGCGCGCGAGCGCGGCTTTCACTGTGTGCGCATCGTGCATGGCAAGGGTTTGCGCTCGAAAAGCGCCGGGCCGGTGCTGAAGGTGCTGACCGACCGGCTGCTGCGGCGGCGTGACGATGTGATCGCGTTTGCGTCGGCACGGCCGATGCAAGGGGGAACCGGGGCCGTGGTGGTACTGCTGAAGGGCTGAGCTCGCGCATCGGCGTAGGTTGGGGTGAGCGCAAGCGAACCCCAACGTGGCGACAGCGGTGCAGGCCTGTTGGGGTTCGCCTGCGGCTCACCCCAACCTACGAAGGTCAGGTGGTGGCGAGTTCGCGGACTACGACCGTGGCATACGCGCCAGCAGGCAAGCCGAACGTAAGCTCCAAAGCATCGTCCTCCAGCCACTGCCAGCGCAGCTGGTCCGGGATCAGGCGCAGCGGGCGGCGCTCCTGCTCCATGCGTGCCGCCACCAGGCCAGCGACGAGATCGGCGTTCGCACCCGCAAGCTCATTTTCCAACTGCGCCACTTCGGCACCCGCCGGCGACTCGCCCTGCCCCCACAGCGGGCCGGACGGATGGATATCGCCACGTCCCAGCCGCTCCGCCAGCACCGCGTCGAACGGTTCCGGCCCGAACCACGAACGGCTGCCGGCCAGCGACCACAGCTCGCCGTCCAGCGGCTTGTCCCAGGCATCGCGCTCGACGCGCGCGGCCAGCACTTCGTTGAACAGGTGCGAGCGCGCCGCCGACAGCAGGAACTGGCGCTTGTCGCGATCCACCCGGCGCCCGGCGAACATCGCCCGCGCCTGCTCCACATTGCCGCCGCCGCGGCCGAAGCGCTGCTCGCCGAAATAATTCGGCACGCCGCGTGCGGCGATGCGTTCCAGCACTTCCCCGGCGCGCGCGCGATCGCCCTGCACGCCGCGCAGCACCAGCACGAAGCGATTGCCGCGCAAAGCGCCGCGCTTGAGCTTGCGCTTGTGGCGCGCAGCCGACAGCACCTTTACTTCGGCGTGCGGAAACGCCGACCAGTCCGGATCCGGCTTGCCGGCAAGCTGCACCGAGAAGGTCTGCCGCGTCACCGCGTGGCGATCCTTCAGTCCCGCATAGCCGACCGCCACCTGCGGCACGCCGGCATAGTTGGCCAATTCGCGTGCCACCCAATCCGTGGTGGCGCCACGCTTCTCCACCAGCAGCAGCGCGTGCTCGCCTTCGCCGTCCGCTTCGTAGCCGAGGATTTCTTCCACGCGGAAGTCCTCGGGGGAGCTGCGCAGCTGCGCGCTCAGCGGCGGGGTGCCATTGGCGTAGGGAAGATCGCTCATTCGATAAAAACCGGAAGGATGAAACCGCTCAGACCAGGAACACCGTCGCCAGTCCAAGGAAGATAAAGAAGCCGCCGCTGTCGGTCATCGCCGTGATCAGCACGCTCGACCCCAGCGCCGGATCGCGTCCATGCCGCGCCATCAGCATCGGAATGCCCACGCCGCAGAACGCCGCGAGCAATAAATTAAGCGTCATCGCCGCGGTCATCACCAGGCCCAGCGCCAGATGCCCGTACAGCGCCCAGGCCACCAGCCCGATCACCCCGCCCCAGACCAGGCCATTGGCCAGCGCCACGCCCATCTCCTTGCGCCATAGCCGCTTGGCGCTGGCCGGAGTGATCTGGTCCAGGGCCAGCGCGCGCACGATCATGGTGATGGTCTGGTTGCCGGAATTGCCGCCGATGCCGGCCACGATCGGCATCAGGGTGGCCAGCGCCACCAGCTTCTGGATCGAGCCCTCGAACAGGCCGATCACGCGCGAGGCGATGAAGGCGGTCACCAGGTTGATCGCCAGCCAGGTCCAGCGGTTGCGCACCGACTTCCACACCGAGGCGAAGATGTCTTCTTCCTCGCGCAGGCCGCCGCGGCTCAGCGCCTCGCTTTCGCCTTCCTCGCGGATCACGTCGACCATCGAGTCGATGGTGATGCGGCCGATCAGGTGGCTGCTGTCGTCCACCACCGGCGCGGTGACCAGGTCGTAGCGCTCGAAGGCCTGCGCGGTTTCGTAGGCGTCGTCGGCCGGGTGGAAGGTGTTGACGTCCGGCGCCATCACCTCGCTGACCATCTTTTCCGGCGAGTTGACCAGCAGCCAGTGCAGCGGCAGCACGCCGGTGAGCATGTTGTCGTGATTGACCACGAACAGCTTGTCGGTCTGCGCGGGCAGCTCGTCGAAGCGGCGCAGGTAGCGCAGCACCACCTCCAGGCTGACGTCCTCGCGGATGGTGACCATCTCGAAGTCCATCAGCGCGCCGACCTGGTCCTCCTGCCAGGACAGCGCCGACTGCAGCTGTTCGCGCTGCTGCGCGTCGAGGCTGGCCATCAGCTCGGGCAGCACCTCGGTCGGCAGGTCCTCGACCAGGTCGGCCAGCTCGTCCGCTTCCAGCGGCTCGACCGCGGCGAGGATCTCGCGCTGGTCCATGTCGGCGATCAGCGATTCGCGGACCGCATCGGAGACCTCGAGCAGGATCTCGCCGTCGCGGTCGGCCTTGACCATCTGCCAGACGGTGAGGCGGTCCTCCAGCGGCAGCGCTTCGAGGATGTAGGCGATGTCGGCCGGATGCAGGCCGTCGAGCTGGCGCTGCAGTTCGGACAGGTGCTGGCGGTGCAGCAGGTTGTCGACCAGGTCCTGGTGCGGCCCGTGCTGCGCATGCGCGACCTGTTCCACCAGCTTGTGCCGGCGCAGCAGTTCGTTGATGCGCTCCAGCTGCTCGTGCAGCCGGTTGGCGGAACCGCGGACCTCGGCCTCGCTCACGCGAGAACCAGCAGCGCGCAGGCCTGGGCGGCAATGCCTTCGCCGCGGCCGGTGAAGCCGAGTTTCTCGGTGGTGGTCGCCTTGACGCTGACGCGGTCGACCTCGCAGTGCAGGTCCTCGGCCAGCCGTTCGCGCATCGCCTGCGCGTGCGGGCCGACCTTGGGCGCCTCGCAGATCACGGTGACGTCGACATTGCCGATGGCATAGCCGCGCTCGCGCATCAGCGTGTAGGCATGGCGCAGGAACAGCCGACTCTCGGCGCCGCGCCAGCGCTCCTGCGAGGGCGGGAAATGCCGGCCGATATCACCCAGCGCCAGCGCGCCGAAGATCGCATCGCACAGCGCATGGATCACCACGTCGCCATCGGAGTGCGCCACCACGCCGCGGCTGTGCGGCACGCGCACGCCGCCCAGCATCACGTGGTCGCCGTCGCCGAAGGCATGCACGTCGAAGCCCTGGCCGATCCGCATCATGCGCGCGCCCTCATGCCGTCCTGTCCAGAAGAAATTCGGCCAGCGCGAAATCGGCGGCCGTGGTCACCTTGATATTGTCCTCGGCGCCCTCGACGAGCAACGGGGCATGGCCCGCGCGCTCCATCGCCATCGCCTCGTCGCTGGGCTTGAGCCCGCTCGCCGCCGCCGCGCGCAGGGCCGCGGCCAGTTCGCCGCGGCGGAACAGCTGCGGGGTGAAGGCGCGCCAGCGCTCCTCGCGCGGCTCGGTCGCCGCGCTGCGATGGGCGGCATCGGCGCGCTTGAGCGTGTCGCGCAGCGGCGCGCCGAGCAGGCCGCCGCCGGCCGGCACGGCCAGCTCGATCAGGCGGGCGATGTCGGCGGCGCGCACGCAGGGGCGCGCGGCGTCGTGCACCAGCACGAAATCGTCCGCGGCCACGTCGTTCGGCAAGGCATCCAGACCGGCCAGCACCGAATCGCAGCGCTCCGCACCACCGATGGCGGTCAACACCGGCTTGCCGCCGATGCGCTCCACGCCGGGCCAGCGCTCGTCGCCCGCGCCCAGCACCACCATCACGCCGGCAACGCGCGGATGCGTGGCCAGGCGCGCCAGCGTGTGTTCGATCAGCGGCCGGCCGGCCAGCGGCAGGTATTGCTTGGGGATGTCGCCACCGACCCGCGCGCCGCGCCCGGCGGCCGGCACCACGCACCACAGGGAACTCATCTCAGTGTCCGCCGCTGCTGGCGGCGGCGGGCGCGGGCGTCGCCGCGCTCGCGGCGGCGCCCGGCTGCTCGACCACCTGGTAGAAGGTCTCGCCCGGCTTGATCAGGCCCAGCTCGCCGCGCGCGCGCGCCTCGACCGCCTGCTCGCCGTGCTTGAGGTCGTCCACGTCCGCGCCCAGCGCCTGGTTGCGCTGGAGCAGGCGCTGGTTGTCGTCGGTCTGCTTCTTCACCGCGGCGCGCAGGGTTTCCACCTCGTGCACGCCGCCGTTGCCGGTCCACAGCTTCACCTGCAGACCGATCAGCACGAGCAGCAGGATGAGAGCGATCCAGCGCAGCATGGAGGTGGCGTGGCTCCGTCAGCCCGGCAGCTTGGCCAGGCTCGGGAACGCGTTGCGGCCGGCGTACTGCGCGGCGGCGCCCAGCTGTTCCTCGATGCGCAGCAACTGGTTGTACTTGGCCACGCGGTCGGTGCGGCACAGCGAACCGGTCTTGATCTGGGTCGCGGTGGTCGCCACGGCGATGTCGGAAATCGTGGTGTCTTCCGTCTCGCCCGAGCGGTGCGACACGATCGCGGCGTACTTGGCGGCGTCGGCCATGGCGATCGCCTCCAGCGTCTCCGACAGCGTGCCGATCTGGTTCACCTTGATCAGGATCGCGTTGGCGATGTGCTTGTCGATGCCTTCCTTGAAGATCGCCGGATTGGTCACGAACAGGTCGTCGCCGACCAGCTGCACCTGCTTGCCGATGGTGTCGGTGAGCAGCTTCCAGCCGTCCCAGTCGCCTTCGGCCATGCCGTCCTCGATGGTGACGATCGGGTACTGCTTCGCCCAGCTGGCGAGCAGGTCGACGAACTGCGCGGGCGTGTAGACCTTGCCCTCGCCTTCCAGGTCGTACTTGCCGTCCTTGAAGAACTCGGAGCTGGCCACGTCCAGGCCGAGCAGGATGTCGCTGCCGATCTTGTAGCCGGTGTGGTTGACCGCTTCGAGAATGGTGTCCAGCGCCTCGATGTTCGAGCGCAGGTTCGGCGCGAAGCCGCCCTCGTCGCCCACCGCCGTGTTCAGGCCCTTGCCCTTCAGCACGCTCTTGAGCGCGTGGAAGATCTCGGTGCCGGCGCGCAGCGCCTCGGCGAAGCTGGGCAGGCCGACCGGCAGCACCATGAATTCCTGCACGTCGACGTTGTTATCGGCGTGCGCGCCGCCGTTGATGATGTTCATCATCGGCACCGGCAGCGCGCCGGGCTTGCCGGTGGTGCCGTTGATGGTGGCCAGGTACTGCCACAGCGGACGGCCCTGCTGCGCAGCGACCGCATGCGCGGCGGCCATCGACACGCCGAGAAGAGCATTGGCGCCGAGCTTGCCCTTGTTCGGCGTGCCGTCCAGCGCGATCAGCTTCGCGTCCAGGCCCTTCTGGTCGGCCGCGTCGAAGCCCGTCAGCGCACCGGCGATGGCGCCGTTGACGTTGCCCACCGCGTTCTGCACACCCTTGCCCAGGTAACGCGACTTGTCGCCATCGCGCAGTTCCACGGCCTCGCGGGTACCGGTGGACGCACCGCTGGGCACCGCCGCGCGACCGAAGCCGCCGCCGGCCAGGGTCACTTCCGCTTCGAGCGTGGGATTGCCGCGGGAGTCGAGGATTTCGCGGGCGTGGATGCGGGTGATGTCGGTGCTCATGCAGTTCCTGTCCAGAAAGGGCGAAGGGGACGAACTAAAGCGGGGATAAAACTTTGAAGATCAGAGCGTCTGTTCGAGGAAGCCGTGGCGCTTGGTGACGGCGTCCAGTTCCATCAGCGTTTCCAGCAGCGCTTCCATCTTGCCGAGCGGCCAGGCATTGGGGCCGTCGCTGAGCGCCTTGCTCGGATCCGGATGGGTCTCGGCGAACAGGCCGGCCACGCCGACCGCGATGGCCGCGCGCGCCAGCACCGGCACGAATTCGCGCTGGCCGCCGGAACTGGTGCCCTGCCCGCCCGGCAGCTGCACCGAATGGGTGGCGTCGAATACCACCGGGCAGCCGGTGTCGCGCATCACCGCCAGCGAACGCATGTCGGAGACCAGGTTGTTGTAGCCGAAGCTGGCGCCGCGCTCGCATACCAGGATGTCGTCGTTGCCGACGGCCTTGGCCTTGTCCACGACGTTCTTCATGTCCCACGGCGCCAGGAACTGGCCCTTCTTGATGTTCACCGGCTTGCCGGCGCGCGCCACCGCCTGGATGAAATCGGTCTGGCGGCACAGGAAGGCCGGGGTCTGCAGCACGTCGACCACCGAGGCCACTTCGGCGAACGGGGTGTATTCGTGCACGTCGGTCAGCACCGGCACGCCGACCTGGCGCTTCACTTCGCCGAGGATGCGCAGGCCTTCTTCCATCCCCAGGCCGCGGAAGCTCGAGCCGGAGGAACGGTTGGCCTTGTCGAAGCTGGACTTGAAGATGAAGTTGATGCCGAGCCGGCCGGTGATTTCCTTGAGCTTGCCGGCGGTGTCCACCTGCAGCTGCTCCGACTCGACCACGCAGGGGCCGGCGATCAGGAACAGTGGCAGGTTTTGGCCGACCTCGAAACCGCATAACTTCATGCGACGTTCTCCTTCGGTGCCGACGCCAGGCGCTCGCCTTCGCGCACCGCCTTGTACTCGCGCGCCGAACGCACGAAGCCGATGAACAGCGGATGGCCGTCGCGCGGGGTGGAGGTGAATTCCGGATGCGCCTGGCAACCGAGGAACCATGGGTGCTGCTGCTGCGGCAGCTCGACGATCTCCACCAGCAGGTCGTCCATCGACTTGCCGGAGATCACCATGCCCAGATCCTCGAAGGACTGGCGATAGCGGTTGTTAAACTCGTAGCGGTGGCGATGGCGCTCGCGCACCACTTCCTGGCCGTACAGCTCGCGCGCCAGGGTGCCGGCCTTGAGGCGGCACTCCTGCGCGCCCAGGCGCATGGTGCCGCCCAGGTCCGAGCGCTCGGTGCGCGTTTCCACTTCGCCGGCGGAGGTGGTCCACTCGGTGATCAGCGCGATCACCGGGTTGGGCGTGTTGCGGTCGTTCTCGCTGGAATCGGCGTCGCCGAGGCCGGCCACGTGGCGGGCGAAATCCACCACCGCCGCATGCATGCCGTAGCAGATGCCGAAGTACGGCACGCCGTGCTCGCGGGCGTACCTGGCGGCCAGCACCTTGCCCTCGAAGCCGCGCTTGCCGAAGCCGCCCGGCACCAGGATGGCGTCGACGCCGCCCAGCACCTTGGCCGCGCCCTCGGCTTCCACCTGCTCGGAATCGACCCACTGCAGGTTCACCCGCGTCTGCTGCTTGATGCCGCCGTGGCGCAGGGCTTCGCCCAGCGACTTGTAGGCGTCCTTGTGCTCGACGTACTTGCCGACGATGGCGACGTTGACCTCGTCCTTGGGATGCTCCACCGCTTCCACGGTGCGCTGCCAGGCCGACAGATCCGCCGGGCCGGCGTCGAGGCCGAGGCGCTTGACCACGATCTCGTCCAGGCCCTGCTTGTGCAGCCACAGCGGCTGCTTGTAGATGATGTCCACGTCGGTGGCGCTGATCACCGCCTGCTCCGGCACGTTGGTGAACAGCGCGATCTTGCGGCGCTCGCCGTCCGGCAGCGGCTGCTCGCAGCGGCACAGCAGCACGTCCGGCTGGATGCCGATCGAGCGCAGTTCCTTCACCGAATGCTGGGTGGGCTTGGTCTTGATCTCGCCGGCGGCCTTGATGTACGGCACCAGGGTCAGGTGCATGAACAGGCACTTCTCGGGGCCGTGCTCGATGCGCAGCTGGCGGATCGCCTCCAGGAACGGCAGCGACTCGATGTCGCCGACGGTGCCGCCGATCTCCACCAGGGCCACGTCGAAGCCGCGGGTGGCCTCGTGGATGCAGTGCTTGATCTCGTCGGTGATGTGCGGGATGACCTGCACGGTGGCGCCGAGATAATCGCCGCGGCGCTCCTTGCGGATCACCGACTCGTAGATCTTGCCGGTGGTGATGGAGTTCTTGCCGGTCAGGCGGGTGTGGACGAAACGCTCGTAGTGGCCCAGGTCCAGGTCGGTCTCGGCGCCGTCGTCGGTGACGTAGACCTCGCCGTGCTGGAAGGGGCTCATGGTGCCCGGGTCCACATTGATGTACGGGTCGAGCTTCATCATGGTGACCGAGAGGCCACGCGCTTCCAGAATGGAAGCCAGCGACGCCGCGGCGATGCCCTTGCCAAGCGAGGACACCACACCGCCGGTGACGAAAATCAGGGGGGTCATGGGATGCAGCCGTGCTGGAAATCGGCATTTTAGCGGAGGTCGCTCCGTGCCGCGAGCGGTATGACGAAAATTCCTGTGGCGATTCATCGAGCCGCGCGCCGACCGGCTTCACCTCGGCTGCTAGCATGAACGGATGAGCGATTCCATTCCGTCCCGTCTTGCCCTCCTGCGCCAGGCCATGCGCCGCCACGGCGTCGATGCCTGCCTCGTGCCCAGCGCCGATCCGCACCTGTCCGAATACCTGCCGGAGCACTGGCAGGCGCGGAGCTGGCTGTCCGGCTTCACCGGTTCGGCCGGCACCCTGGTGGTCGCCCTGGAATGGGCCGGGCTGTGGACCGATTCGCGCTACTTCGCCCAGGCCGAGCGCGAGCTGGCCGACAGCGGCATCGAACTGATGCGCCAGCGCGCCACCAGCGTGCCCGAGCACCTGGAATGGCTGCGCCAGCAGCTGGAGCCGGGCCAGCTGCTGGCGGTGGCCGGCGACAGCCTGCCGCTGGCCACCCGCGCGCGGATCGAACGCCAGTTCGAAAACACCGGCGCGCGCCTGCGCACCGACCTGGACCTGCCCGGCGAAGCCTGGACCGCCCGCCCGCCGCTGCCCGCCGCGCCGGTCACCGAACATCCGATCCGCTACGCCTGCATCGCCCGCGCCGACAAGTTCGCCCGGCTGCGCACCGCCATGCGCAAGCACGGCGCCACGCATCACCTGGTCTCCAGCCTGGACGACGTGGCCTGGCTGACCAACCTGCGCGGCAGCGACGTCGAGTGCAATCCGGTGTTCCTGGCCCATCTGCTGGTCGCCACCGACGGCCCGGCTACGTTGTTCGTCGACCGCCGCAAGCTCACCGACGCGCTGGTCGGCGCGCTCGCCGCCGACGGCGTGCGCATCGCCGACTACGCCACCGTCACCGACGCGCTCGGCGAACTGGGCGCCGGCGACCGCCTGCTGCTGGACGGCTATCGCGTGGCCTGCGCCGTGGCCGATGCGATGGCGCCGACGGTCCAGCTGATCGATGCGGCCAACCCATCCACCGCCTTCAAGGCACGCAAGAGCGCCGGCGAGCTCGATCACGTGCGCGAAGTGATGCGCCGCGATGGCGCCGCCCTGGCGCGCGCCTTCCGCCGGCTGGAGGAACGCCTGACCGCCGGCATGAGCCAGACCGAACTGGACGTCGACACCCTGCTGCGCGAGGAACGCTCGGCCCAGCCCGACTTCGTCGGCGAAAGCTTCGCCACCATCGCCGGCTACCAGGCCAACGGCGCCCTGCCGCACTACCGCGCCACGCCCGCGCACCACAGCGTGCTCAAGCCGCAGGGACTCTTGCTGGTCGATTCCGGCGGCCAGTACCTGGGCGGCACCACGGATGTCACCCGCGTGCTGGCGCTGGGCGAGACCACGGCCGAGCAGCGCCGCGACGCCACCCTGGTGCTGAAGGGCCTGATCGCGCTGTCGCGCGCACGCTTTCCCAAGGGCGCCAGCGGTCCGCAGCTCGACGCGCTGGCACGCGCGCCGCTGTGGGCCTCGGGCATGGACTACGGCCACGGCACCGGCCACGGCGTGGGCTACTTCCTCAATGTGCACGAGGGGCCGCAGAACATCCGCCCGCCGACCAGCGGCGCGATGGTGGCGCTGGAGCCGGGCATGATCACCTCGATCGAGCCGGGCCTGTACAAGCCGGGCCGGCACGGCATCCGCCACGAGAACCTGGCGGCGGTGGCCGAGGCGGACCAGACCGAATTCGGTGAATTCCACGCCTTCGAGACGCTGACCCTGTGCCCGTTCGACCGCCGCGCGCTGGAACCGGGCCTGCTCAACCCTGAGGAGCGCGCCTGGCTGGACGACTACCACGCCCGCGTGCGCGCCGCGCTGAGCCCGCTGCTGGAAGGCGCCGACCTGGTCTGGCTGGAGCGGCATTGCGCGCCGCTGTGACATCGCGGCCGGCTTGACCTCCCCGGCCGGCCACCCCATCCTCCCGCGGCTATTTCCTCGCTTAACTTCCGGCAGAACCCCCGAGCATGAGCAGTCGCTACAACGCCGCCGACATCGAAGTCCTCTCCGGCCTTGACCCGGTCAAGCGCCGGCCGGGCATGTACACCGACACCAGCCGCCCGAACCACCTGGCGCAGGAGGTCATCGACAACTCGGTGGACGAGGCCCTGGCCGGCCACGCCAGCGCGATCGAGGTGATCGTGCACACCGACGGCTCGGTGCAGGTCAGCGACGACGGCCGCGGCATGCCGGTGGACATCCATCCGGAGGAAGGCATCCCGGGCGTGGAGCTGATCCTCACCAGGCTGCATGCGGGCGGCAAGTTCTCCGGCAAGAACTACAACTTCTCCGGCGGCCTGCACGGCGTGGGCGTGTCGGTGGTCAATGCGCTGTCCAGCCGGGTGGAAGTGACCATCCGCCGCGACGGCAGCGAATACCGCATGGCCTTCGAGCACGGCGACCGCGCCAGCGCGCTGGAAGTGATCGGCAGCGTGCCGAAGAAGAAGACCGGCACCACCGTGCACTTCTGGCCCGATCCGAAGTATTTCGACTCGCCGAAGATCCTGCTGTCCAAGCTCAAGCACCTGCTGCGCGCCAAGGCCGTGCTGTGCGCCGGCCTCAACGTCAAGCTCACCGACGAAGCCACCGGCGAAGTCGTGTCGTGGCATTACGAGGACGGCCTGCGCGACTACCTGCGCGGGGAACTCGAGGGCGCCGAGTCGCTGCCGGCCGAGCTGTTCGTGCATCACGTGGCGCGCGACACCGAAGGCCTGGACGTCGCGCTGGCCTGGCTGCCGGAAGGCGAGCTGGTGCAGGAGAGCTACGTCAACCTGATTCCCACCGCGCAGGGCGGCACCCACGTGAACGGCCTGCGCAGCGGCCTGACCAACGCCGTGCGCGAGTTCTGCGACATCCGCAACCTGCTGCCGCGCGGCGTGAAGCTGGCGCCGGAAGACGTGTGGGAGCGGCTGTCGTTCGTGCTCTCGGCCAAGCTGCTGGATCCGCAGTTCGCCGGGCAGACCAAGGAGCGCCTCTCCTCGCGCAACGCCGCCGCCCTGGTGGAAGGCGTGGTGCACGACGCCTTCAGCCTGTGGCTGAACCAGCACGTGGAACTGGGCGAGCGCATCGCCGCGCTGGCGATCGAGCGCGCCAGCGCGCGCCTGAAGGCATCCAAGCAAGTCATCCGCAAGAAGATCACCCAGGGCCCCGCCCTGCCCGGCAAGCTGGCCGACTGCACCGCCACGGATCTGAGCCGCACGGAACTGTTCCTGGTCGAGGGCGACTCCGCCGGCGGCAGCGCCAAGCAGGCGCGCGACAAGGAGTTCCAGGCGATCCTTCCGCTGCGCGGCAAGATCCTCAATACCTGGGAAGTGGAATCCGGCTCGGTGCTGGGCTCGGAGGAAGTGCACAACCTCGCCGTGGCGATCGGTTGCGATCCGGGCAAGGACGACCTCAGCGGCCTGCGCTACGGCAAGGTGATCATCCTGGCCGACGCCGACTCCGATGGCCTGCATATCGCCACCCTGCTCAGCGCGTTGTTCCTGCGCCACTTCCCCGCCCTGGTGCGCGACGGCCACGTGTTCGTGGCGATGCCGCCGCTGTTTCGCGTGGACGTGGGCAAGCAGGTGTTCTACTGCCTGGACGAGAACGAGAAGACCGCGCTGCTGGCGCGCATCGAGCGCGAGAAAATGAAGGGCCAGGTCAGCACCACCCGCTTCAAGGGCCTGGGCGAGATGAATCCCGGGCAGCTGCGCGAGTCGACCATCCATCCGGATACGCGCCGCCTGGTGCAGCTGACCGTGGAGGATGGCGAGGGGACGGCGAAGTTGATGGATATGTTGCTGGCGAAGAAGCGGGCTGGCGATCGCAAGGCGTGGCTGGAAGAGAAAGGCGATCTGGCTACCCTCGAGGTCTAAAGCACCGCAACGTGAGCCCCTCTCCCCTCGGGAGAGGGGTTGGGGTGAGGGTACGGGCGAAGCGCAAGAGTGATGTGCACCGCTCCGCCCGTACCCTCATCCGGCTGCCGCCACCTTCTCCCGGAGGGAGAAGGATTCAAAGGTGAAGACTGAGGAAATGGCGGAGCGCCCGCTGCGGCGCTAAGGTACGCCGACTTCATCCGAGCCCCTCCGCCATGGCCCTCACGCCACCGCTGGACCTGCAACGCTGGATCGACGAACACCGCCACCTGCTCAAGCCGCCGGTGGGCAACAAATGCATCGTCGACGGCGACTTCATCGTGATGATCGTCGGCGGCCCGAACGCGCGCACCGATTACCACTACGACGAAGGCCCGGAATTCTTCTACCAGCTCGAAGGCGAGATGGTGCTGAAGGTGCAGGACGACGGCGCGGCGCGCGATATCCCGATCCGCGCCGGCCAGATGTTCTACCTGCCGCCGCGCGTGCCGCATTCGCCGCAGCGCATGCCCGATTCCATCGGCCTGGTGATCGAGCGCCGCCGCGTGGCCGGCGAGCAGGACGGCCTCATGTGGTTCTGCCAGCAGTGCAACCACAAGCTGTACGAGGAATATTTCACGCTCGACAGCATCGAGCGCGATTTCCCGCCGGTGTTCGAGCGCTTCTACCGCTCACTCGAGGCGCGCACCTGCACGCAGTGCGGCACCGTGCATCCGGCGCCGGCCAAATATGCGTAGGTTGGGGTGACAACCCCAACGCAACGGCGCGGTCATCGTGACGATGTTGGGGTTGTCACCCCAACCTGCGCAGCCATTTCCTAGCCATCCGCCGCAGCGATTCGTCTGCGGCCGGATCGGCGGCAATCTCCGCCACCGGCTTCCAAGCCAGCGCCAGCGATTCCTCGCTGACCGCGAAATCCTCGCTGCCGGTGGCGCGCACCACGTAGCGCACGTCGTAATGCCAGTGCCCGGGTTCGCCGGCGCGCGCGGGAATCCAGTGGCAGTCCAGGTCGAACGGCGCCGGCTCGGCTATCAGCTCGGCCAAGCCGGATTCCTCCTCCGCCTCGCGCAGCGCCACGCCGGCCAGGTCGGTGTCGCCGTCCGCATGGCCGCCCAGCTGCAGCCAGCGGCCGAGCTTGCGGTGGTGGGTCAGCAGCACGCGCGCGCCGTCGGCGCTGACCAGCCAGGCCGAGCCGGTGAAATGCCCGGCCGCATGGGCGCGCTCGAACACGGTGGGCGCCGAGCGTAGGAATTCGCCGAATCCGGCGGCGACTTCGCCCTCGTCCGGATGCGCCTCGGCGTAGGCGGTCAAATGCGCGGAAAAAGCCTGGCGATGATCGTGCATGACTTGTGACATATAGGATCGGGATGAAGTGGACATCATAGCTGCGGCGCGTCTTGTACCCCTCCCAGCGCTCGGCTAAGGTTCGGTGCTTCCGCGCCGAGCGCAACCTGTTCGTGGCGCCGAAATCCTTTGCCGGACCAGCCTTCTGGGCCCGCCGTTCGGTAGTCGTCCCAATAATGACAAGCGGCCATTCCCGGAGGGGGGAACCCATGCTGAAAAACCTGTTTGCGACGACGCAGATTTCGCCTGCGTCCGCCGATCTGCCGGAGGGCGGCGCGCACGGCGAGGTCACCCTCAAGCGCGCGTTGACCGCGCGGCATCTGGTCCTGCTGGGCATCGGCGCGATCATCGGCGCGGGTATCTTCGTCATCACCGGACAGGCCGCGGCCGAGCACGCCGGCCCCGCGATCGTGCTGAGCTTCGTATTCGCCGGCATCGCCTGCGCCCTGGCGGCGCTGTGCTACGCCGAGTTCGCGGCGATGCTGCCGGTGTCCGGCAGCGCTTACTCCTATTCCTACGCCACGCTGGGCGAATACGTCGCCTGGTTCGTCGGCTGGAGCCTGGTGCTGGAATACCTGTTCACCGTGGCCACGGTGGCGGCGGGCTGGTCGGGCTATTTCAACAAGCTGCTGGCCCTGATCAGCGGCTGGATCGGGCATGACGTGAGCTTGCCGCAGACCCTGGCGGCGGCGCCGTTCACCGTGGTCGACGGCCATATCCAGGCCACCGGCATGTTCATCAACCTGCCGGCGGTGGCGATCATCGCCGCGATCACCGGCCTGTGCTACGTGGGCATCACCCAGTCGGCCTTCGTCAACTCGATCATCGTGGCGATCAAGGTCACCGTGATCCTGCTGTTCATCGCCTTCGCCACCAAGTACATCAACCCGGACAACTGGCATCCCTTCATCCCGGCCTCCGAAGGCGCATCCAAGTACGGCTGGGCCGGCGTGGGCCGCGCGGCGGCGATCGTGTTCTTCTCCTATATCGGCTTCGACGCGGTCTCCACCGCGGCCGGCGAGGCGAAGAACCCGCAGCGCGACATGCCGATCGGCATCATCGGCTCGCTGATCCTGTGCACCATCCTGTACATCATCGTCGCCGGCATCCTTACCGGCATCGCCGATTTCCGCCTGCTCGGCACGCCGGAGCCGGTGTCCACCGCGCTGGACAACTACCCCAGCCTGCACTGGCTGCAGATCATCGTGGTGATCGGCGCGGTCACCGGCCTGAGCTCGGTGATGCTGGTGATGCTGATGGGCCAGCCGCGCATCTTCTATTCGATGGCGCGCGACGGCCTGATCCCGGCGGTGTTCGGCCGCATCCACCAGAAGTTCCGCACGCCGCACGTCGGCACCGTGGTGGTGGGCGTGCTGGCCGCCGCGCTGGGCGGACTGTTCAACATCGGCGTGCTGGGCGAAATGGTGGCGATGGGCACCCTGCTGGCTTTCGCCACCGTGTGCATCGGCGTGCTGGTGCTGCGCTATACCCGTCCCGAGCTGCCGCGCGCGTTCCGCGTGCCGGTGCCGTGGATCGTCTGCCCGCTCGGCGCGCTGGCCTGCATGGCGCTGTTCCTGCAATCGTTCCTGGAGCACTGGCGCTGGATGCTGGCCTGGATCGCGATCGGCCAGGCGATCTATTTCCTCTACGGCTATTCGCACAGCAAGCTGCGCAAGCCTGCCGCCTGATCCGCACCTCCGAGGGCCGGCTTCGCGCCGGCCCTCCCTTTTTGGCCGGCCGCGATCCGGCGCCCCGCACCACCCAGGTCCACGCATGCTCAAGCAGCTTCTCGCCCGCAAGACCGATTTCTCTGACGCCGACGACTGCCACGGCGGCCCCTCGCTGCGCCGCACCCTGGGCAAGTGGGGCATCACCGCACTGGGCATCGGCGCGGTGATCGGTACCGGCATCTTCGTGGTGACCGGCCAGGCCGCGGCGGAGCATGCGGGCCCGGCAGTGCTGATCTCGTTCATGCTGGCGGCGATCTGCAGCGGCTTCACCGCGCTGTGCTACGCGGAATTCGCGACGCTGATCCCGATCTCCGGCAGCTCGTATTCCTATGCCTACGCCACCCTGGGCGAGCTGGTGGCCTGGTTCATCGGCTGGAACATGGTGCTGGAGTACGGCATCTCCGCCTCCGCGGTGGCGGCGAGCTGGACCGGCTATTTCACCAGCCTGCTCGACCACGTCGGCATCCACCTGCCGGTGGCGCTGACCGAGGCGCCGCTGGCGTTCAAGGACGGGCACCTGGTGTCCACCGGGCATCTGCTCAACCTGCCGGCGGTGGCGATCGTGCTGGCGCTGACCTGGCTGTGCTACGTCGGCATCCGCGAATCCTCGGGCCTGAACGTGCTGATGGTGGCGCTCAAGGTCGGCCTGATCATCGTGGTGGTGGTCGCCGGCTACCGCTACGTGGATCCGGCCAACTGGCATCCCTTCATCCCGGCCGAACAGGAACCGGGCAAGTACGGCTGGTCCGGCATCATGCGCGGCGCGGCGATGGTGTTCTTCGCCTACATCGGCTTCGAGGCGACTTCGACCGCGGCGCAGGAATGCAAGAACCCGCAGAAGGACCTGCCCTTCGGCACCCTGGTCTCGCTGGTGATCTGCACCGTGCTGTACCTGGCGATGGCGGCGGTGCTGACCGGCCTGATTCCCTATACGGAACTGGGCACCAGCGAGCCGGTGGTCACCGCGATCCGCAATCATCCGGAACTGGGCTGGCTGCGCCTGGTGGTGGAGATCGGCGCGATGATCGGCCTGTCCTCGGTGATCCTGGTGATGATCATCGCGCAGCCGCGCATCTTCATGATCATGTCGCGCGACGGCCTGCTGCCGCCGGTGTTCAATCGCATCCATCCCAAGCACCGCACGCCGCACCTCAACACGGTGATCACCGGCATCGGCATCGCCATCCTGGCCGCGGTGTTCCCGCTGGACCTGCTGGCCGACCTCACCTCGATGGGCACCCTGATCGCCTTCGTGGCGGTCTGCGCCGGCGTGCTGATCCTGCGCTACACCGCACCGGAGCTGCCGCGCCTGTTCCGCGTGCCGGCGGCCTGGTTCGTGTGCACCGCCGGCGTGTTCAGCTGCCTGGCCCTGCTGTACTTCATGGCCTGGTTCAACTGGCTGCTGATGATCATCTGGACCGCGATCGGCCTGGCCATCTACTTCGGCTACGGCATGCGCCACAGCCGCCTGCGCCGCGCCTCCTGAGGCGATCTCCGCCGAATGGCCGCCAATGGCGGGCAATGCCGTAAAATGCCGGCGTATGGTGGCCAACTGAACAGAACTGCCGGGAAATACGCAATCCACCGGCATTTTTGATGTGCAGTCACGAATAGTTACATAACTATTTGTTTTTTCTCGTTTTAACGAGACTTTTTCGGGAAAAATTTTTCGCCCGGGCGCCCCAAACGGCGCTTTGGGGAGTAACATCTGCCGTCCGTGGGTTGATCACTTGGCAGTGGGCCCCGGATTGCCGCCCGGCGCGTCAGGCGGGTCAGCTCCTCGGCCTGACGCGTCTGGGCTGCATCTTCCTCCGGCTCGATCATCCGATCGCCGGGGAAGCTCCCAGACTCTCTCTTTCGAACGCGCTGCGGCGCGTTTTTTCATGCCTGTTCCACGCAAACAAAAAGGCCGGCACCAAGGCCGGCCTTCTTACGCATGTCGGTAACGCTCAGGCTTTCTTCGAATGCGACACGCACCAGCCCTTCGCATTCACCGACTTGCCCGGGAACAGCTGGCACGGGCCATAACCCGAGGCGCCGCCCGAATAGAACTGGCAGTTGGCGCAGACGTCGCCGGCCTTGCGCTTGGCGTCCTTGGTGGTATTCGCGTCCTCGACATAACCCAGCGCCTTCGCGGTGGGATCGTCGGGGCTCACATGCGGCAGGTCGGCGGCGCGCGCCGCGCGCGGCAGCGCGCCGATCATCGCGGCCGCCGCAACCGTGCCGCCGGCGATCTTCAGGAACTGGCGGCGGGACTCGAGTTCTTTGTCGTTCGACATTGGGGACAACCTCCGTCTTGGGGACATGGCGCCGCGCCGGGCGGCGAATCGGCGGCCATGGTACGCCCGGCCCGCACAACACCATGAGAATGGCTCGCATTCGGCGCCGCCACTGTCAAAAGGGCGAGCGGAGCGGCGTGCTATAGTCCCCTGCCATTTGGACGTCCATATCGCATGAGCCAGGTCCTTCCCTCCTCCATCGCCGCCGAGCTGTTCGCCGGGCGCGCCGACGCGATCGCCGATGCCGCGCGCGACCTTGCGCTGGCCGGCTGGACGCCCGCCACCAGCAGCAATTTCTCCATGCGCATCGACGCGGAGCATGCAGCCATCACCATCTCCGGCCGCGACAAGGGCAAGCTCGGCCGCGAGGACATCATGCTGATCGACATGCAGGGCAAGGCCGTCGGCACCGATGCGCGTCCCAGTGCGGAAACCGAACTGCACACGCAGATCTATCGCCGCCTGCCGCAGATGAACGTGGTGCTGCACACCCACTCGCGCACGCAGAGCGTGGCCTCGCGCCTGTTCGCGAAGGAAGGCGTGGTGCTGCTCGAGGGCTGGGAGCTGCAGAAGGCCATCGCCGGCGAAACCACCCACGAGGCCGCGCTGGCCATCCCGGTCTTCCCCAACACCCAGCACATGCCCGAGCTGGTCGCCCGGGTCGACGCCTGGCTGGACAGCGGCAAGCCGCTGCACGCCTACTTGATCAACGGCCACGGCATCTACACCTGGGGACGTGACATGGCCGAAACCCGCCGTCACCTGGAAGCCCTGGAATTCCTGCTGGGCTGCGAACTGGATTTGAGGAGACTGTCCGCATGAGCCGCCTGCGCATTTTCGACGAGCAGCGCCCCGACGCACCGCTTGCCGTCCACGCCGAGCACGCCGCCATCGCGCGCGAACTGGGCCGGGTCGGCGTGCGCTTCGAGCAATGGGAAGCCAGCCAGCCGATCGCCCCCGGCGCCAGCCAGGACGAGGTGATCGCCGCCTACCGCGCCGACATCGACCGCCTGATGGGCGAAGCGGGCTACCAGGCGGTCGACGTGATCAGCCTCACGCCCGACCACCCTGACCGCGCCGCGCTGCGCCAGAAGTTCCTCAGCGAGCACACCCACAGCGAGGACGAGGTGCGCTTCTTCGTCGCCGGCGCCGGCCAGTTCACCCTGCATATCGACGGCAAGGTCTACGACGTGCTGTGCGAACAGGGCGACCTGATCGGCGTGCCCGACGGCACCCGCCACTGGTTCGACATGAGCGAGGCGCCCTACTTCGTGGCGATCCGCCTGTTCACCAACAAGGACGGCTGGGTCGCCAACTTCACCGGCGAGGACATCGCCCAGCGCTTCCCGCGCATGCTGCCGCAAGCATCGGGCCAGGCCACGGCCTGAGCTTCCGCTGTGCATCGGCGGGCCCGGTTCGACGGGCCCGCGTTTCCGTTATCGCTTCCACGGCTAACCGCATGACCGTCATCCGCGCCATCGTCACCGACATCGAAGGCACCACCAGCTCGATCAGCTTCGTCAAGGACGTGCTGTTCCCCTATGCGCGCAAGCGCCTGCCGGCCTACGTGGAAACCCACGTCGATACGCCCGAGCTGCAGCACTGGCTGCACGAGGCGGCGAAGGAAGCCGGCCTGGTCGAAGCCAGCCGCCAGGAAGTGATCGACCTGCTGCTGCGCTGGATCGACGAGGACCGCAAGTCCACCGCGCTCAAGGCGCTGCAGGGCATGATCTGGAAGGACGGCTACGCCAGCGGCGAATACCGCGCCCACGTCTACCCGGAAGTCGCCGCCCGCCTGCGCGCATGGCGCGGCGACGGACTGCACCTGTACGTGTATTCCTCCGGCTCCGTGGCTGCGCAGAAGCTGTTCTTCCAGTACAGCGAGGCCGGCGACCTGACCCCGCTGTTCGGCGGCTACTTCGACACCGAGACGGGCCCCAAGCGCGAGCAGGCCTCGTACGAGAAGATCGCCGCGGCGATCGGCGAGCAGCCGGAGCACCTGCTGTTCCTCTCCGACATCGTGGAGGAGCTGGACGCGGCCAAGGCTGCCGGCTTCCACACTGCCTGGCTGCTGCGCCCGCCGTTGGCGATGCCGGCCGAGCCGCGCCACCCGGCGTATACCGATTTCGACGCCATCGCTCCCTGATTCGGCCGCGTACCTCGCCATGCGCATCGCCCTGACCGCCCTGCTCGCCTTCGCCGCCGGCGTGCTGCTGACCCTGCTGGCGCACCGCGCCGCACCGGCGCTGGCGGATGTACGCCATCCGGCCGTGCCTGCCGTCGCGGCAACCGTCCATGCGCCCGCCGTCGCCGCCACTTCGGCCGGGATCGCCGCCCCGGCCGCGGAAGAGGAAGCCGACCGCTGGCCGGAGCAGGCCTCGACGCCGGAACAGGTCGCCTACGCCCAACCCCGCCTGCTGCGCGAAGCCATCGCCAGGCTCGGACCGCGCGTAGCGGGCACGCCCAACCTGTATGTGGTCGCCTTCGCCGGCGACGGCGGCGAGGACGTGTTCCACAACGAGGCCGAATACGCCGGCAAGCTGTTCGCCGACCGCTTCGGCGCCACGGTGCATCCGCTGCTGCTGGCCAACAGCCCCGACACGCTGGACACCCGGCCGCTGGCCACCTGGAGCAACCTGGAAAGCGCGCTGGACGCGCTGTCCGGCACGATGGACAAGGACCAGGACATCCTCGTGCTCTACCTCACCTCGCACGGCGATCCGGACCACAACCTGCTGGTCGACATGGACCCGCTGCCGCTGGACCAGATCGGCGCGCCGGACCTGGCCGGCATCCTGGCCAGGCATCCGTTCAAGTGGAAAGTGGTGGTGGTGAACGCCTGCTACTCCGGCGGCTTCGTGCCGCCGCTGAAAGGCCCCGGCACCCTGGTGCTCACCGCCGCGCGCGCCGACCGCAGCTCGTTCGGCTGCGGCAGCGATTCCGACATCACTTATTTCGGCCGCGCCTGGCTGGTCGATGCACTGAACCGCACCGCCGATTTCATCGCCGCCTTCCAGCAGGCCAGGGGCGAGATCGCGCAGTGGGAAACGCGCGACCACCTGACGCCGTCCGAACCGCAGATCGATGTCGGCGCGGGCATTGCGGACCAGCTGGCGCGCTGGCGCGGGCATGTGAAGCCGGGCCCGGCGGTGGCGTTCGAGCCGACGCATGCGGACGCGGAGCCGGCCGGCCAGCGCTGAGCCGTGGCTCGTCATTCCGGCGCAGGCCGGAATGACGGCGGTGGGTTATTGCGCAGGATTTCTGTCGTATCAACTCGACTGGTGACGCGCTTCCAGCACGCGACACACATCGCTCGTACTCAAGCCGCGCGCACGCAGCGCGACCATCAGGTGGAAGACCAAGTCGGCGGCTTCGCCGAGCAGTGCTTCATCGTCCTGCACCACCGCGGCGAGCGCGGTTTCCACGCCTTCCTCGCCGACCTTCTGCGCGATGCGGCGGATGCCGTCTTCGAACAGCCGCGTGGTGTAGCTGCCGGCGGGACGGTCGGCGGCGCGCTGCTCCACCAGGCGATCCAGCGTGGCGAGAAAGCCCAGCGGCGGTGCGACGTCTGCACGCTCGCCGAAACAGCTGGAGGTGCCCAGGTGGCAGGTCGGCCCTTGCGGCTCGGCCTGCAGCAGCAGCGTGTCGCCGTCGCAATCGATGCGGGCGGACTTCAGCGCCAGCACATGTCCAGAGCTTTCGCCCTTGGTCCACAGGCGCTGCTTGCTGCGGCTGAAGAAGGTGACCTGAGCGGAACTCAAGCTGTGCGCCAGCGCTTCGGCATTCATATAGCCGAGCATCAGCACCTCACCCGTCAGCCAGTGCTGCACGATCGCGGGCAGCAGGCCATCGCCCTTGCTCCAGTCGAGCCGCGAGAAATCGGTGTTGAGGTCGCTCATGGTCGGTTCCGGTCAAAGCCGCGTGGCGATGCCCGCGCGGCGCAGGTACTGCTTCAACGAGGGAATGGCGATCGCGCCGCTGTGGAACACGCTCGCGGCAAGCGCGCCATCGACGTCGGCCACGGCGAAGGCATCGCGGAAATGCTCCGGCGCACCGGCACCGCCCGACGCCACCAGCGGCACGCGGCACAGCGCGCGAGCCGCGTGCAGCTGTTCGAGGTCGTAGCCTTCGCGCACGCCGTCGCTGCCCATGCAGTTGAGCACGATCTCGCCGGCGCCCAGGCGCTGCGCCTCGTCGATCCAGTCCAGCGTGCGCCGCGCCAGCGCCTGGGTCTTGGTGGGGTCGCCGGTGTACTGGCGCACGCGCCATTCGCCGTCGGCATCGCGCAGGCTGTCCACGCCCACCACCACGCATTGCACGCCAAAGGCCGCGGCCAGTTCGCCGATCAGGGCCGGGCGCTCCAGCGCGGGCGAATTGACCGAGATCTTGTCGGCGCCGGCATGCAGCACCTCGCGTGCGTCATCCACGCTGCGGATGCCGCCGGCCACGCAGAACGGGATATCGATCGCGCGCGCCACGCGCTCGACCCAGCCGCGGTCCACACTGCGGCCCTCGGGGCTGGCGGTGATGTCGTAGAACACCAGCTCGTCGGCGCCTTCGTCGCGGTAGCGCAGCGCCAGCTCGACGATCTCGCCCATCACCACGTGGTCGCGAAAGCGCACGCCCTTGACCACCTTGCCGTCGCGCACATCCAGGCAGGGAATGATGCGGCGGCTCAGCATGCCAGCGCCTCCTCGATGGTGAAGCGGCCTTCCAGCAGCGCACGGCCCAGGATCACGCCCTGCGCCCCGGCCGCGCGCGCGGCGACGATGTCGTCCACCGAGCGCACGCCACCGGATGCCTGCACGGCCAGCGTCGGCGCGGTCTCGGCGAGATCGCGGTAAAGCTCCAGGTTGAAGCCGGCCAGCATGCCGTCGCGGTCGATATCGGTGCACAGCAGGTGGCGCGCGCCGCGCGCGGCGTACCAGGGCGCCAGCTCGTCCAGCGAACGCGCTTCCAGCTCGGTCCAGCCGGCGCTCGGCAGTGCCCAGCGGCCGTCGATGCGGCGCGTGTCCAGCGCGACGGTGAGCTTCTCCGCGCCGAACTTGCCCAGCCAGGCGCCGACCAGCGCCGGTTCGCGGATCGCCACGCTGCCGACCACCACGCGCGCGACGCCGGCATCGAACAGGCGCTGCAGGTCTACTTCGCTGCGTACGCCGCCGCCGGCCTGCACCTGCATGCCGTCGCGCGCGAGCGCTTCGATCACCTGCAGGTTGTCCAGGCTGCCGGAGCGCGCGCCGTCGAGGTCCACCACGTGCAGCCACGCAGCGCCTGCCCTTGCATAGCGCCGCGTCAGTTCGCGCGGCTCGAACTCATAAGTGGTCTGCTGGCCGTAGTCGCCCTGGCGCAGGCGCACCACGCGGCCGGCGCGCAGATCGATGGCGGGGATGACGGTGAAACTCATAGTTCGAGGAAATTCTTGAGGAGCCGTGCGCCGACACCGGCGGAACGCTCGGGATGGAATTGCATGCCGTGGAAATTGCCCCGCGCCACGACGGCGGAGAACGCGCCGCCGAAGTCGGCGGTGGCCAGCGTGCTGTCGTTGGCCGGCACGGCGTAGCTGTGCACGAAATAGGCCCAGGCATCGGTGCCCAGTCCGGCCACCAGCGGATGCGCGCGCTCGACCCGCAGGCGGTTCCAGCCCATGTGCGGCACGCGCAGGCCCGGCGCCTCGGCAAAACGGCTCGCCGCGCCCGGGATCACGGCGAGGCATTCGGTGGCGCCTTCTTCAGAGCGCTCGAACAGCAGCTGCATCCCTAAGCACACGCCCAGCACCGGCTGCGTCAGCGAACGTATCAGCTCGACCAGGCCCAGCTCGCGCAGGCGCGCCATGCCGGGGCCGGCCGCGCCCACGCCGGGCAGGATCACTTTGTCGGCCTGGCGGATGGCGTCCGCGTCGGAGGTCAGCGCGGCATCGACGCCCAGCCGCTGCAGCGCATAGCGCACCGAACCGATATTGGTGCCGCCGGCATCGACCAGGACCACGGCCATTACAACGCTCCCTTGGTGCTGGGCAGCTCGCTGCCCTCGCGGCGCAGGGCCTGGCGCAGCGCCCGCGCCACCACCTTGAAGCAGGCCTCGACCATGTGGTGCGCGTTGTCGCCGTACACGCTCAGGTGCAGGTTGGCGCCCAGCGTCTCGCACAGCGAGCGGAAGAAATGCGGCACCAGTTCGGTCGGCACGTCGCCGACGCGCTCGCGCGGGAAGCTGCCCTCGAACACGAAGTACGGGCGACCGGACAGGTCCAGCGCCGCGCTGGCCTGCGATTCGTCCATCGGCAGGGTGAAGCCGTAGCGCGCGATGCCGCGCTTGTCGCCCAGCGCCTGGCGCAGTGCCTGGCCCAGCGCGAGCGCGCAGTCCTCGATGGTGTGGTGCTCGTCGATCCGGGTGTCGCCGTCGCACTCCAGTTCCAGCGCGAAGCCGCCGTGCTTGCCGATCTGCTCCAGCATGTGGTCGAAGAAACCCAGGCCGGTCTGCGCCTTGGGCTCGGCGACGCGATCCAGGTCCACGCGCACGGTGATGCGCGTTTCCCTGGTGTTGCGCGTGACCGTGGCGGTGCGCGGCGCATCCAGCAACTGGTGCGCGATCTCCTCCCAGGCCAGGCCCTTGGGGCCGACCAGGAAACCGCGCACGCCCATATTGGCGGCGAACTGCAGGTCGGTCTGGCGGTCGCCGACCATCGCCGAGGCCGCGCGGCTCCAGCCGTCGTCGGCCAGGTAATGGCGCAGCATGCCGATGCCCGGCTTGCGGGTGTCCAGGCCGTCGCGGGGGAAGCTGCGGTCGATCAGCACTTCGCGGAAGCGCACGCCCTGCGAGGCGAGGATGCGCATCAGCAGTTCGTGCGGGCCGGTGAAGTGCGCCTCGGGGAAGCTGTCGGTGCCCAGGCCGTCCTGGTTGGTCACCATCACCAGTTCGTAGCCGGCCGCCACGCAGCGTTGCAGCGCGGCGATCACGCCCGGCAGCAGGGCCAGTTTCTCGTAGCTGTCGATCTGTTCGTCGGCCGGTTCTTCGATCAGGCAGCCGTCGCGATCGACGAAAAGCAGTTTGCGGCTCATGCGCGGTCTCCATTCAATACGTCGAGCACACGCGCATTCTCTGCCGGCGTACCGATGGTGATGCGCAGTGCATCGCCCAGATTGGGATAACGCCGCACATCGCGCACGACGATGCCGGCGGCGAACAGGCGCTGGTAGGCGGCGCCCGCGTCGTCCAAGCGCACCGCCAGAAAGTTCGCCTGCGATGGCAGCACCTCGCGCACACCCGGCAAGGCAGCCAGCGCGGGCGTCATGCGCGCGCGCTCCGCACGCACGATGCGGATGTGCTCCGCCGCCTCCGCCTGGCCCTGCGCCGACAGGCCTTCCAGCGCCGCCGTCACGCACGGCAAGGGCAGCGGATACGGCGGGATGATCTTCCGCAGCAGGGCGATCACCTCGGCATGCGCCAGCAGCGTGCCGATGCGCGCGCCGGCCAGCGCCCAGGCCTTGGACAGCGTGCGCAGCACGGCGAGGTTGTCGTAGGTATCGATCAGCCCGGCGACGCTGCCGCCGTCCGCAAACTCGACATAGGCCTCGTCCACCACCAGCAGCGCGCGCCCGGCCAGTTCGCGCGCAAGACGCTCGATCGTCGCGCGCGGCACCGGCTGCCCGGTGGGATTGTTCGGCGTGCAGACGAAGACCAGCTTCACCGCCGGCGTCAGCGCGGCCAGCAAGGCATCGGCGTCCACCGTGAAGTCGGCCGCGAGCGGAACCTCGACGATGCCCGCGTCCTGGATGCGCGCGCAGACCGAGTACATGCCGAAGGTCGGCGGCTGGATCGCGATGGCATCGCGGCCCGCGCGGCAGAACGCGCGCACCAGCAGATCGATCGCCTCGTCGCTGCCGCGGCCGACCAGCAGCTGCTCTTCGCGCACGCCGTAGAGCGCCGCCAGGGCGCGCAGCAGCGCTGCCGGCTGCGGATCGGGATAGCGGTTGCAGCCGCGCCCCGCCTCGCCCGCCGGCGCCCAGGCCGATTCGTTGGCATTGAGCAGGATCGCGCCGCCGCTGGCTTCCATGCGCGCCGAGGAATACGGCTGCATGGCGCGGAGCTCCGGGCGGGCCAGGTCGAGCACGCTCATGCCCTTGCCTCCAGCGCGGCCAGGCGCAGCGTCACCGCACGGCGGTGCGCTTCGAGCTGCTCGGCTTCGGCCAGCGTCGCGGTGCACGGGCCGATCGCGCGCAGGCCGTCGGCGCTCAGTTCCTGCACGGTGATCTGCTTCTGGAAGCTGGCCACGGACACGCCGCTGTAGCTGCGCGCATAACCGTAGGTGGGCAGCACATGATTGCTGCCGCTGCAGTAGTCGCCCACCGATTCCGGCGTCCATGCGCCGAGGAAGATCGAGCCGGCGCTGTCGATGCCGTCCAGCAGCGCGCGCGGTTCGGTCACCTGCAGGATCAGGTGTTCCGGCGCGTAGCGATTGCTCACCGCCACCGCCTGCGCCAGCGAGTCGACCAGGATCAGCCGGCTCTGCGCCAGCGCCTGCGTGGCGATGGAGGCGCGCGGCAGCGCGGCGCACTGGCGCTCCACTTCCACCGCGACGCGATCGAGCAGCGCATCGGAGGGGCTGAGCAGGATCACCTGCGAGTCGGGGCCATGCTCGGCCTGCGACAGCAGGTCGGCGGCGACGAATTCCGGATCGGCCTTGCCATCGGCGATCACCAGCACTTCCGAAGGGCCGGCCGGCATGTCGATGGCCGCGCCGTCCGGGTCGCCGGAAACCTGCAGCTTGGCCTCGGTGACCCAGGCATTGCCGGGGCCGAACAGCTTGTCGCAGCGGGGCACGCTCTCGGTGCCGTACGCCATCGCCGCGATCGCCTGCGCGCCGCCCAGCTTGAACACGCGATGCACGCCGGTGACCCGCGCGGCATACAGCACCGCCTCGTCGCAGCGGCCGTCGGCGCGCGCGGGCGAGCACAGCACCACTTCGCGGCAGCCGGCCAGGCCCGCCGGCACGCCGAGCATCAGCGCGGTCGAGGGCAGCGGCGCGCTGCCGGCCGGCACGTACAGGCCGACCTTGGCGATCGGGCGCAGCACACGCTCGACACGCACGCCCGGCGCGGTTTCCACCGCCACGGGGCGCGGCGCGGATTCGCGATGGAAGGCGGCGATGCGTGCGGCGGCTTCTTCGATGGCGGCTTTCAGTTCGGGGGCGAGGGCCGCTTCGGCCGCGGCGAATTCTTCGACCGTCACTTCGATGGCGTCGATCGCGCAGCGGTCGTATTTCGCGCTCAGCTCGCGCAGCGCGGTATCGCCTTCGGCGCGTACCTTGGCCACGATCGCTTCCACGCCGCGGCGCAGTTCCTCCGCGCGCGACTGCGCGGGACGGGCCAGCGCCTGCAGCTGCGCGACGGCATCGAGCGCGTTCCAGTCCAGTCGTTTCATGCCAGCATCTTCTCCACCGGCAGCACGAACATCTCGCGCGCGCCGGCCTTCTTGATCTCTTCGAGCTGCCGCCAGCTCACCTCGCCCGCGCACAGCGCCTGCAGCATCAGCTGGTCCGGCTGCCCGGCGACCGGCAGCAGGGTCGGCTGCGGGCCGCCCGGCAGCAGGCGGGTCACCGCGTCCAGGTGCTGGCGCGAGGTCTGCAGCAGCAGCAGGCGCGATTCGCGCACCTGCATCACGCCGTCGAGGCGCTTGAGCAGCAGCTCGATCATGTCGCCGCGCTCGTCGGTGGGCAGCGTGCGCGGGCCGGCCAGCACCGCCTCGCTTTCCAGCAGCACGTCCGCCTCGCGCAACTGGTTGGCGACCAGGGTGCCGCCGCTCTGCACCAGATCGCAGATCAGGTCGGCCGTGCCCAGGCGCGGGGCGATCTCCACCGAGCCGGCCAGCGTCACCACGCCGGCGTCGACGCCCTGGTTGCGCAGCCAGTCGCGCAGCAGGCCGGGATAAGAGGTGGCGATGCGCAGGCCGGCGAGCTGCTGCGGCTGCTCGTAGTTCATCTCCTGCGGCACCGCGATCGACAACCGGCAGCGGCCGAAGCCGAGCGAACGCCATTCGGCCAGCGGCCCGGCTTCGCGCCCGTCGGTGAGCGAGTATTCGCTCAGCACGTTGCGGCCGACGATGCCCAGGTCGCATACGCCCTGGGCGATCAGGCCCGGGATGTCGTCGTCGCGCACCAGCAGCAGGTCGACCGGCTCGCCTTCGCCGAACAGGAACAGCTTGTCGCGGCTCTGGCGGAAGGTGAGGCCGCAGCGGTTGAGCAGGTCCAGCGCCGGCTCCGTCAGCCGGCCGGATTTCTGCATGGCGATACGCAGGCGGTCGCGCGGTTTCATGCCTTGCCCTTCCCTGCCGCGCCTTTCTTCGCCGCACGGCGGCGCGAAGCGCGCGCCGCGGCCGCGAGATAGCCGCCATTGCCCTGGTTGAGGAAGCGCGCCACGCGCCCGATGGTGGTGATGCTCACCGCGGTGCGCTCGTGGATCTCCCGGTACGGCACCTCGTCCAGCAGGTACGGCACTACCCGCCAGCGATCCACCAGCACTTCAAGCTCCGCCGGCGTGCACAGGTCGCGCAGGAAGGCGCTCATCTCCTCGGTGTTCTTCAGCGACAGCAAGGCCTCGCTGAGACTGAGTTCGGCGGACTCGGCGGGCAGTTCGGGATCCAGCGATCGACGCTTCATAATGTACTAACGCGTTAATACAGTGGAGCGGACTATACCCGGGTTGTGCGCTTGCAGCAAGCCGCTTGCCTTGCCCCACTTCTCCCCTCCGGGGTGAGGGGCCGGGCGAAGCGCGGCCTCCACGCCACTACAATCCCCCGACCTCCTGGCCCGACACCTGTTTCATGACACCCACCCGTCCAGCCATCATCCTCCCCACCGCCCACCTCCTGCTCTTCACCGTCACCGTCTTCGCCCTGATTTGCGGCGCCGCCCAGTTCTGGCGCCACGACCTCGACCCCATCGCCGTTCCCTTGAGCATCTATCTCACCGGCCCCGGCGGCGCATACGTGCGGCTGGCCTACTACCTGATCTCAGTGGGTTTACTGGGTTTTGCCCTGGGCAGTTATCGCGCCACTGCGCCCGCGCTGCGCAGCCGCCTGGCTTCGACGCTGTTTGCAGGCGCCGGCCTCGCCTTGCCGCTCGTCGCCCTCACCGAACTCTTCGCCGGCACCCCGCATGAGAACCAGGCCCGCCTTGTCCACGGCCTGGCCGCCCAGGCCACGTTTCTGTGGCTGAGTTTCGGGATGCTGCTGTTGAGTGCGCGGTGGCGGCGCGATCCTCGATTGAGCGCCGGCACGGCACCGGGATGGATCGTCGCCTGGCTCGCAACGATCGTGCTCTGGCTACAGGTCTTCCTGCGCGACCTGCCGCATGGACTGATGCAGAAACTGACGATCGCCTTGATTCTGGTGTGGCTGGCGTGGGCTGCGCGGCATATGCGGCGCGGGGCTTTGCATCAAGCTACCGATTGAAGAAGCGTCGAACGTCTCGCTCCGCCCGGCCCCTCACCCTGCCCTCTCCCCGGAGGGGAGAGGGGTGAAAGGATGTCGCAAGAAGCGCAGCGCTAAAGCTGGCCTCAGTCCGGCTCTTAGGCCATTTCTCTTGGGTTACTTTCTCTTTGGGCCAGCAAAGAGAAAGTGACCCGGGCGCCGGCAGGCGCACGGAACGCCCGCTGCGTAAGCGGCCCGGTCGCGGTATCGCGACCATCGAGCGATACCGCTACTGGATTCCTGCCTGCGCAGGAATGACGAGCAAAGCGCACGGAACGCCCGCTGCGTAAGCGGCCAAGTCGCGGTATCGCGACCATCGAGCGATACCGCTACTGGATTCCTGCCTGCGCAGGAATGACGAGCAAAGCGCACGGAACGCCCGCCGCGCGAGCGGCCAATCACCCCACCGCGCGCCGCTGCACCAACTCGCACACCGTGCGCACATCCCCATCCATCGCGCGATCGCGCGACATGAACCCGATATGCCCACGCAACACATCATGCGCCTTGCGCACCGCCTCACCCGCGTGGAAATCGCCCACCTCCGCCAGCGCCAGCGTCAGCTGCTGCACCTCAGCGGCAAACTGCGCGTAATGCGCATGATCCTCGCGCGGCGCGTTCGACACCTTCGCCGCCAGCGCCTTCCAATCGCCGCGCGCAGCGAGACGGCGCGCCGCATTGAGCATCGCCTGGCGGAAATCCAGCGCCTGCGCCGCGGTGTACAGCTCCAGCGCGATCACATGACTGAGATCGTCCAGCATCTCCAGCACATGCCGCGCCTCGTTCGCACCCATGGACACATGATCCTCGGCGTTCGCGCTGGTCGGCACCGAGTACACGCTGGCCGGATGCGCACGCGTGGCCAGGTCGTTGACCAGCGCGGCCGCGGTGTACTGCACGATCATGAAACCCGAATCGGTACCGTCCTCGTTGCCGGTCAGGAATGCAGGCAGGCCATCGTTGGTCGCCGGGTCGACCAGCTTGTTGAGGCGGCGCTCGGAAATCGACGCCAGCACCGGGATCGCCGCCTTCACGTAGCTCATCGCCAGCGCCAGCGGCATGCCGTGGAAGTGGCCGGCGGAAATCACCTGCTCCTCGATGAACTGCGCGCCTTCCGCATCGGGGAAGATCAGCGGATTGTCGGTGACCGCATTGAGCTCGATATCGATCACGCGGCAAGCCTGCGCCCAGGCATCGCGCACGGCGCCATGCACCTGCGGCATGCAGCGCAGGCAGTAGGCGTCCTGCGGCTGGTGCTTCTTGCCACCCTTGAACGGCAGGAAGCGGCTGTAGAAAGCCTCGCGCCCGTGGCGCTGGTTGGCCGGCACCCAGTCCCAGCCGATGTCGAAGCTGAGCGCCTGGTCCTCCGGCGCCGTCCATGCGTCGGCCGCCCACTGCTTGAAGCGCGGCACCAGGTGATAGGGGATGTCGACCAGGGTGCTTTCGGTCAGCAGGTCGCGCACGTGCCCGGCCGTCTCGACCTGGCCGGGATGCGGGCGCAGCGCGTGCACCTCGGGGCGCAGCGCGCCGCTGCGGCCGGCGAAGGCGTCGAGCGTCATCGCCGCGGCGAGGTCGGCGGTGTCCAGCAGGTATTCCAGCGTGTCCAGCGCCAGCGCGGCGGTGGCGAGCATCTGCGCGGTGCCGTTGTTCAGCGCCAGGCCTTCCTTGAAGGACAGGCGGATCGGCGCGAGACCGACGCGCTCCAGCGCCTCGGCGCCGGGCAGGCGCTCGCCCTGGTAAAAGGCTTCGCCGCCGCCGAGCAGCACGATGGCCAGGTGCGAGAGCGGCGCGAGGTCGCCGCTGGCGCCCACCGAGCCCTTCTCCGGCACCACCGGCACCACGCCGCTGTTGAGCAGCGCGGCGAGCGCGCGCAGGGTTGCCACGCGGATGCCGGAATGGCCGCGCATCAGGGTATTGATGCGGATCACCAGCATGGCGCGCACCACGTCCTCGGCGAACGGCTTGCCGACGCAGACGGCATGGGTGGTGATGAGGTTGTGCTGCAGTTCTTCGAGCAGCGTGCCTTCCGGCTTTTCAGGATGCCCCCCGGGCAGTTCGTCGCGCAGGCGATGCGCACCGAGCAGCTTGTCCGCGTTGCTGCCGAAGCCGGTGGTGACGCCATAGGTCGGCTCGCCGCAGCTCACCTTGTCGGCGAGGAAATCCGCCGCGCGCTGCACGCGCGCCAGCTGCGCCTCGTCCAGCGCCACCGGCACGCGCTGGCGCGCGGCGGCGACCAGTTGCGCGCGGGTGAGGCTGCTGCCATCGAGTCGGATCTGCTCAACGCTCATAGAGGTACTCCGCGCCTGACGGCGCCGATCAGAGTGGGGAAAGGGAATCGGAGGAAGCGGCGGCGCCGCGGCAGCGCGCGACGGCGCGCATCACCGCGGTCGGGCACTCGCCGGTGACCGCCGAGCCGCGCATGCCGCCGCGGCCGAGCTGCGGCTCGTCCAGCTCGTAGCCATGCGTGCAGCGGGCGGCGGCGGTGCGTTCGATCTCGGCGCGCAGGCGCTGCGCGGTGGCGGTATCGACGGAAAATCCGCAGTCGGTGCGGACGATCTCGTAGACGCCCGGCTGCAGGCGCCGCACCTCGGTGTCCGCGATGCAGCCGGAAAGCGCGAACGCCGCCGTCAGCAACAGCGCCCGCGCTGGCCTCACGGCACGATCTCGGCCTGGGCCAGCTCCACGCGCAGCGTCTTGATCAATTCGGCGCGCGCGACTTCGAACTGGTCCTGGCGGCGCATGTCCTTGACCGTGACCACGCCCTTGGCCAGCTCGTCCTCGCCCAGCACCAGCACGAAGCGGATGCCGGCGCGGTCGGCGTACTTGAACTGCCTGGCCAGCTTGCCGCCCTCGAGCACCACCTCGGTGGCGATGCCGGCGCCGCGCAGTTCGCTGGCGAGCGCCAGGTAGGCCGGCATGCGCGCCTCGTCCATCTGCGTGACCAGCACCTCGACGGTGCTGCGCGCGGTGTTGATCAGGCCGGCCTCGCGCAGCTGCCAGTACAGGCGGGTCAGGCCGATCGAGATGCCCACGCCCGGCAGGCGCGACTTGGTGTACTGGCCGGCCAGGTTCTCGTAGCGGCCGCCGGAGCAGATCGAGCCGATCTGCGGATAGTCGTTGAGCGTGGTCTCGTAGACCGTGCCGGTGTAGTAGTCCAGCCCGCGCGCGATGGAGAGGTTCAGCGCGAAATGCGATTCCGGCACGCCGAAGTCGCGGATCAGGCCCAGCACTTCCTTCAGTTCGGCGCGGCCCTGCTCCATCGATTCCGGGCCGGGGCCGAGCGCGTCCAGCTGCTCAAGGGCCTGCTGCAACGAGCTGGAACGCACCTGCACGAAGGCGAGGATCTTGTCCGCCACCTCGGCGGCGAGGCCGAAGTTCGCGCCGGTCAGCGTCTCGCGCACGTAGTCGGCGCCGCGCTTGTCCAGCTTGTCCACTTCGCGCAGCACCAGGGTCTGCTGCTCCGCGTCCACCACGCCCAGGCTCTCGAAGAAGCCGCGCATCAGCTTGCGGTTGTTGAGCTGGATGGTGAACGCGCCGATGTTCAGTTCGCGGAACACGCTGTAGATCACCGCCGGCAGCTCTGCGTCGTAGCGCACCGACAGGCCGTCCTTGCCGATCACGTCGATGTCGCACTGGTAGAACTCGCGGAAGCGGCCGCGCTGGGCGCGCTCGCCGCGGTACACGCGCTGCATCTGGTAGCGGCGGAACGGGAAGCTCAGGTCGTGCTCGTGCTCGGCCACGT
>Ga0102590_1000947_pt1 | contig 51575 bp, 51 predicted proteins | sample AraplaMF_Col_mMF_FD_76859 | JGI IMG/M metagenome (GOLD analysis project Ga0102590, IMG submission 76859) | Arabidopsis root microbial communities from the University of North Carolina, USA - plate scrape MF_Col_mMF | ecosystem: Host-associated > Plants > Roots > Endosphere | place: USA...
CTCTAAGATGAAAAAGACGCTTGCGATCAAGCAGGGTGAGCTGCGAATAGCAAAGGGACATGCATATATCTCCAAGGCGAAGCCATTGTTTTTATAAGCATGTCGCACTTGGAAATAGAATGTACCCGGCTACACACATGTATCGCATAAGATAGATTATGGAACAAAAGGATGCTGTTTGATTACAATGGCATACCTTCGTCATCCATCTCACAGGTCCACTCATTTAAAATCGGCCTGCTCGAATTTGCGTCTCGACGAGTTCACCTCAGGACGTGCCCTCATAGAGCAGCTGACCCCAGCCAACAGACTCTTTCGAAACCCGTGACTCGGACGACGCGCGCTTGGCGGCAACGTCCGGGTCAGAGTGTTGCTTTGATGGGAACCGACGGAAAGCTCGCCTGTCCGCTCGCCGTTGCTATTCCTCAAGTGTCGAGATGACCTTTGGTGGTCTTTGCAGTTCGGCGGCGGCAGCGGTTGCTGCTGCATCGGCGGGACCGCCGGAAACATGAACCGTCGGCGTTGCAAACTGGATACCTTTTTCCGCGAATGTCTTCTTGAGCATGGCTAGCGCCTTTCGGCGAACGCCGAACTGTTCGCCGGGTTTTGCCATGAATTTCAGCCGAATCTGCACGCCGTAGTCCGCCATCTGCTCAATCCCTTGCATTTTCAAGGGCTCGATGATGTTAGGACCGAGTTCGGCATCCTCCAGAAGCTCAACGCCGATCCGCTTGATGGTCTTGCGGACCTCCTCAAGGTCGCTGTCATAGTTCAGGGTGAGCGTAATGATGTCGATGACCCAGTCGCGGCTGAGGTTTTGCACCGCGCCCAGTTCGCCGAAGGGAACGATGGTGACCGGACCGCGATGGTGGCGCAAGCGGATCGATCGCAGCGAGAAACCTTCGACCGTTCCTTTATATTTTGCCGCCTGGATGTATTCGCCGATGCGAAAAGCATCGTCGAACAGATAGAAGACGCCGGAGATAATGTCCTTGACGAGTGTTTGGGCGCCGAAACCGACGGCTATGCCGACGACGCCAGCACCTGCCAGCAACGGTCCGATCTGGATGCCGACGGCATCCAGGATCATCAGGAAGCCGACGGCTCCGATCGCCAGGAACAGTACATTGCGAAGTATGGGCAGGAGGGTATTCAACCGTTGACGCCGTCGTGCATCGGGTCCTTCCTGATGCCCTTCCTGCACGCTTCGCGACGCCACCGCCATCTGACTGTCGATCAGCGTGCTTGCGAGCTTCCAGATAACGTCGGTCACCAGCAGCACGATAACGATGCGGATTCCGGCGCGGATCAATCGCGTGGTCACCGTTTCGGCTGCGGCGAGGTCACTGAGATTGACATTCCACGCGCGGGCAATGAGGAGAGCGGCGACCACAATGAGGCTATTCCGCAGCGTTTGCATGATGACAACAGACCATCCGACGATGGCCGGATCTTCGACCGCCTGCCCCTCCCCGGATTGAATAATGCGACGAATGATATCATGAGCCACCGAAACGGTAAGCGGCAGAAGCGTAATGATGATCACCGTCCAGAATGCAGCGCGGAGCCCGGATACCCATAACAGCCACGATAGCAGGATGCTCGCGCTGAAGGCGACACAGACCAGCCGGCTCACGGGCGGCCCATCAGAACGAAAGTGCCGCAGCCAGATCATAACGATAAAAGCGATTGAAACGACACCAAGCCATGCTGCGGTAAAGAGGTCGGCCAAGATGGGTGAAGCCCCGATCGTCCCGATCACTTCGATGGTGGCCCAGCCAGCCGCCAGCACTGCGACGATTCCGAGGAGCCAGTAGTACCAGAACCACGCAAGCGAGGTGACAAGCGTCAGAAGCCGCATATGCGGCAGGCGGGCGCCTGGCGCGATGACAATGCGGCCCACAAGCACGCCAAGGCGCACCATGAGCGCGGCCGATAGCAGGATGAGTGCGATATCGCGAAACACGGCAGGCCATGGAAAGAGGATAAACGCGCCGAGACTTCCGATCAGGTAACCGACCAACGCGAGAAGACCCATTGAAAGCCGGGCGGCGTGGAGCTTGATCCGTTGCCGGACGGTGTCGGCAGGCGCGTTCAGCACAAAATGGAGCAGCCCTCGCCCTGACCACCACGCAAGGCGCTGCGCAACGAACCCGCCCGCGACGAAGAGTATGACCGCCAAGATCAGGCCGACAGGTTCGATACGATCATCCGTTTGGAAGACCCGGATCGCCGACTGGATCTGCCCGGGAAGGGTCGGAACGGCATCGACGAGTGTCAGCAACCTCTGGCGCAAATCCTGTAGTGACGTGGCAATCGAAGTCGGTGCCGCCTCTTGCGAGACTGCCACCGGCTGCGCCGGTTCCTGATTGCCCGGAACGATCCGGCCGACCAGCGCTCGTCCGGAATCATCATTCGGCAATTCGATAATAACCCGGATCGGCGCCGAGGAATTGGTCGGCTCAGCCGCCGAGGCGGGGTTTGCGCTCGCCAGCAGAAGCGTTGAAAATACCACCGCCACGAATGCACACACTCTGCGGAGGGGATGACGGTCGTCGATGATGCGCATGTGGCCGTGGTCCCCGCGATCGTGTCGTCGCTTTTGCCGGATTGGTCGAAACTTCGGACTTTGTGAAGCGTTGCACGACCAACGTCAATCGACGAACCGGTCTCGGGGACGCTGACTGCGAACCAAAGGCCAGGCGGCGTTAAGACCGCAAGCTTCTGAAGGCCTCCCTGATCTCCTGACTGAAGAGTTCCGGCTCCTCCCAGGCAGCAAAGTGACCGCCCTTGGAGGCGCGATTGTAGTAGATGAGCTTCGGATAAGCCTTCGACAGCCAATGCCTTGGCGGCTTGTAGACCTCGCCGGGGAACACCGTGACGGCGACCGGTACTTTGACGGCCGTGAGCTTGGCGCCCGACATGACGTTTTCCCAATAGATCCGACCACTTGAAGGGCCGGTGTTCGTCAGCCAATACAGTGTGATGTTGTCAAGGATGGCATCCTTGCCAAGAACCTGTTCGGGATCGCCGCGTATATACACCCAGTCTGCGATCTTGTCGTAAAGCCAGGCGGCGAGGCCGACTGGAGAATCCGCAATCCCGTAGCCGACCGTCTCCGGCCGTGTGCTCATGATCGCTGCGTAGCCGAAGCCGTTGTTGAGGAAGTCCCGGGCCTCGTCGAAGACGACCTTCTCATCCTGAGACAGGCTATCGGGAGCCGGCCCTCCATTTTTAAGAGCCTGCGCTGCGTCCGCTGGGAAAGTCGTCGCACGCTCGACCCTGTTGACGTGGATCGCTAGTAGCCCATCGGGCGCCTGGCGACCCAGGGCGTCGCTGATGATCGCGCCCCAGTCGCCGCCTTGCGAGACATAGCGGTCATAGCCAAGCCGCTTCATCAGCACGTCCCAGGCAGCCGCGATCAGTTGAGGGTTCCAACCTGTTGCTGGCGGTTTCCCGGAAAAGCCGAATCCTGGAATCGAAGGGATCACCAGATGGAACGCATCATCAGCCCTGCCGCCATGCGCCGTCGGATCCGTGAGCGGCCCGATGACGTCAAGCAGCTCGAAGACCGAACCCGGCCAGCCGTGGGTCATGATCAGCGGCAGCGCGTTTTCATGATGGGAGCGGACATGGATGAAATGGATGTCCAGTCCATCGATATTGGTAAGAAACTGCGGAAAGCTGTTCAGCCTGTTCTCTGCCTTCCGCCAGTCATAAGACGACTGCCAGTAACGCGCCAGTTCCTTCAGCCTGTCGGTCTGGACGCCCTGCGAACGATCCATCACGGTTTCCCCGTCCGGCCAGCGGGTCTCGGTGAGACGCCGCCTGAGGTCTGTAAGCGCCGCCTCGGAGACCTCAACCTTGAACGGTCGGATCTCCCCGGATGCGGCACCGACGACATCAGCGGCGGCGGACGTGCGTGGAAGGAGAGCGGCGGATATGCCGGCCGCGGCACCCCCCAACAACAGCGAACGTCGCGACATATCCCTATGTTTCAAAGAGTTCGGCAGTGCCATGGCACGTATCCTTTCATGACATCGAGGGTCTTCCTGGGGGCGGGAGAGGTAACGATGGCCCTGCCCCGCTTCAATGCCGAAAACGTCAGGTCTCGTCAGCTCCGGAACGAAAGATCAGAAACTTGTTGCCTTCCGGATCGCGAAAATAGGCGCAGTAAGGACCCGTACCGTTCTCGCCACGTGGACCAGGCGCCCCTTCGTCCGAGCCACCCGCCGCCAATGCCGTTGCATGGGCTTCGTCGACCTTTGAACGGGACGGAGCTTCGAAAGCAATCATTCCGCCGTTGCCGACGGTGGCAGGGCGGCCATCGAACGGCTTGATGATGCCGAATTCGAGCGTGCGATGACCGTAGTAGATGGCTCGGTTGGGCTGGACGAGGACTCGTCCGATCCCGAACACGGCCAGAAGCTTGTCGTAGAATACCGACGCGGCATCCAGATCATTCGTGCCGACAGTGGCGTGGCCCGGGAGGCTGCGGACCTTGTCGGGGGCGGCCGCAACTTGTCTGCTTTGGGAAATGTCGTTCATATCAGTTCTTCCTTATATTGTCGCGGCCGACGCTCTGCCTTCCGCACGCAAACGCCAACGAGCTGTCTCAAATCGGCGGCTGGTGGATATCTGGGCGGGTCGACGGCCGGCCGGCACCTCGGCAAAGTGAGAGGCACCCTCTCGTTCAGATGTCAGCCCTGGGCTGCCGGGTTTCAGCGTGCCGCCGTCGAGAGGGTTCCTCTCACTTTCTCCGGCTACTGCGGGCTGACGCCGTGCTCAATTATTTGTGGCGACAGCCGGCTTTTGGGCTTTGGCTGACCGCCGTTCAGAAAGGACATTCCATGTCTAAGGACCAAACCGCAAATGCTGCATCAGTCGCGGCAACCCCCGCTTCCCACTCGTCTGAAGCCTTCGCTTCTACGCAAGCCGCGCACGACGCCGTCGACTTCATCGAGATCGATGAGGACCTCACGCTGAGGAGGATGGCTGTCCGCGCCCGCGCGCCAAAAGGCACCGTGCTTTTCCTGCATGGGTTTCCGGAAACGCTGACGGTTTGGAAGAACATCGCGACAACCCTGGCGCGCGATTATGATGTCCACGCCTTCGATTGGCCGGGCTATGGGCAGTCGTCGCGCCCGGCTTCGGAACGGTTTTCCTATGCGCCGATGGCGTACGCCCAGGTGTTGAAGGCGTACATCGAGCGGGCAGGCATCGACCGGTCGACCCTCGTGATCTATGCGACTGATATCGGTGCCCTCCCCGTCCTGCTGCTTGCTCTCGACGAGCCGTCGATCGCCAGGCAGATCATCGTCGGAGACTTCGCGCCGCTCAACCGGCCGCACTACATGTGGGAGAACTTGCAGAACCTCAAAGCCGAGCCGACCGCCTCGCCGACCCGTGCCTACATGAACAAGACGAGCGACGAGATCCTCCAGAACGTGCACAGGCGCGGCCTCTCTCCCGCTGAACAATTCGATCTGCCGGCTGACGTCCAGCAGGACATGACCCGTTCGTGGAGCCTTGACGGGATGACTTCAGCGGATGCCTTCGCCCACTACTACGCGAATTTCACTGGCGATCAGCATTATCTCGAGGCCAACCTCTCCCGGCTGAAGACGCCCGTGAAGGTGATCTGGGGCGAGAAGGACATCTACATTGCAAGGGAAATGGGCATCGAGTTCGCCGGCAAGATCGGTGCAAGAGTCGATATCCTGTCAGGTATCGGCCACTTTCCGCATCTTCAGAACTCGAAACAAACGGTTGAAGAGATCCACACATCATTCAGATAATGTTTGATTATCTTCGTTTTCAGATAGCGCGCAAGTGAGGCAATGCCCAGTCGACGAAAGCCCGCACCTTCAAGGCGAGAAGCCCCTGGCGGGCGTAGACGATATGAATAGGCTGCGGCGCGCCGTCGAAATTGCGGAGGATGGGAACGAGCGCGCCAGACGCCAGCTCGTCGGGAACCTGATAATCGAACAGCCGCGCGATCCCCGCCCCGCCGACGGCCGCCGCAACACAGTTCGCCGCCGTATTCACCTCCAGCCGGTTGCGGGGCACCGCCTCAAGCGGCGTGCCGTCGACGTCGAAGGTCCAGAAGAATGTCCGCTTGTTGAAGATGATCCCGTCGCGATCGATGAGATCGCCGGGACGCTCCGGCATGCCATGCCGCTCGAGATAGGCAGGGCTCGCGCAAGTCATCAGGCGGAATTCCCCGACCTTGGCGGCATGGAGCGAACTGTCGGCGAGGTTGCCAAGACGGATCGCGATATCCACCTGCTCGGACACGAGATCGACCGTGCGGTCGAGCGACAGCAGGTTCAGCGATACCTCGGGATATTTGTCCATGAAGCTCAGCGCAACGGGCAGCACGTAGCGGCTCCCGTATTCGATCGGCATCGTGATCGTCAGCACGCCTCTGGGCGTCTGGTATTCCCCGGACGCCCTTCGTTCGGCCTCCTCCAGATCCGCCATGATCTTTCGGGCGGCGTCGACATAGTCGCGCCCCGCATCGGTGAGCTGAAGATTGCGGCTGGTGCGGACGATCAGATTCGCCCCAAGATGTCGTTCAAGGTCCGCCACCTTGCGACTGACGCTGGGTAAGGGCGCGTTCAGCTTCCTGCTGCCGGCAGAGATGCTTCCGGCATCGACGACGGCCAGTAATATGCGCATCGCTTCTAGACGATCCATCGGACACCGCCAGTAAGATATCGCTTCTGTTCAGCCCAGCTTAAGGGTTGGCTTTAGAACAAGATGATTTTAGGCCGGGTCGGCCTAAAATCTGAATCCTGTTCTACATTATATAGTTAGAGCATGATGTCGTCCGAAAACCGCTCACACTTTTCGGCATTATGCTCTAGTCAAGCAGCTTCCGTATGGCCATGATCCCTTTTGCAGCGTCCGACCAGGATTGACGCCAAATCAATACGCCGACGCTGAGGATGGTCGCAACAGCGAAAGGGATTGGCCCGATGAACCAGAAGGCGGCTGCAACGGTGAAGTAGTAAGATCGGACACCGACGCTGAAGGATCGAAGAGCAGGGTTCAAAACCAGGGTCAGGGCGTTTGTCCAGCTGGCGATGTCCCGGTCTTCATCGCGGGATGGGCTCGCCCCGATCGCCGCCAGGCAGTAGTTGATCTGCCGGACCGCCCAGATGAAATCGGATAGTCCCCGCAGCAGTGTGGCCATGACCAACAAGACCTTGCACTGGAAAAACCACGCGGGGTCCTGAGCCGCAAACATCGCAATCAGGCCACCCGATCCATAGTTCGGCTCCATGAACAACGCGCCGCTCAGCCCGACGATGACGATGAGATTGGCGGATCCGAAGAAGGATGCTGAATTGATCGTGTGTCCCAGGATCGCGGCGTCGCCGATGAAGTTGTTGTCTCGCGTCAGGACCTCCCGCATCCAGGCCGCGCGAACGCGCACCATATCAACGGAAAGGCTATCGTTCCTCCTCGGCCACCCTGCTGCCATCAAAGGCTCGACCGCCACCCAGACGAGAATGAAGAAAACGATCGCCGCGACGTTCAGAAAATCCATGGTGCCCCCGAACTGAATCTGGATTTTCTGAACACTACTTCGAGCTAACGGCAGCTCCAAGCGTCTATCGCCGCCCCTTCAGATCGACACGCCTATATAATGGCGTTGCATGGTCCGTCGCGGACTGCCGCGAGGTAACGGGACATCGTCGCAGCCCGAAGCCGAATGTGCTCGACCGCCTGTTGGGGTGTCACGGCCAGGAAACCGACATGGTCGCGTGGGCGCAGTTGGACGAAAGCGTCCAGATCCGAATCCACAACCGTTGCGATCTTGGGATAGCCTCCGGTCGTCTGGTGGTCGGCCAGCAGAATGGTGGCGACGCCGTCTCCGGCCACCTGCACCGAGCCCCGCACAATCGCTTCCGATGGCATGTCCAACGCGACGCTTGGCGCAAGCGACGGACCTTGGAGGCGTACGCCCATGCGATCATAGGCGTCGCTCAGGCGGAAGGGCGACGATAGGAAATTCGATAAGGTTTCTTTCGAGAAGAACCGATCCTGTGGACCAACCACCACACGCAGCTCGGATCGCGGTCTTGCGATGACCGGACATGTGATCGGACCATTTCGATCATCTCGCACTTCCGGATCGGCGAGAGTGAGCGTTTGACCGGCCGCAAGGCGCCCGCCGCCGAGGCCGGAGAGACTGTGAGTCGACATGCTGCCCAGCCAGGTCTTCGCCTCGATATGACCGGCGAAGGCCAGATAGGTCCAGCTTCCCCAGTGTCCCGGACGGATTGCCAGCCGTTCCCCGGCCTTCAAGGTGGCGACCATCCACGCGCCGCGCTTGTCGCCGGCATGCTCTACGATGAAGCCTCCTCCCGCGACGGCGAATGTAACTTCCCCCGACACGCAGTCGAGAACCAGGCCGCCCATGGAGACTTCGATTGCCGGCTGACCAGCAGGATTGCCGACGGCGGCGTTGGCGGCTGCAAACGAGGTCCTGTCCATCGGACCGGAGGCCGGAACGCCATACCGCATCAATCCGTGACGTCCTCCGTCCTGGACCGCGACGTGAGGACCCGCGAAGTCGATTGCAAGGACGGCTTCGCTCATTCGGGGCACCTCGCGTCGAATTCGGCTCTCGATATGCGGCGGAAACGCACCGCGTCGCCGACGTCGAAAAGGAACGGACGGTCGTCGGACGCGGCGTCGAGGATCTTCGTCGGCGAGCGGCCGATGATCCACCAGCCGGTCGGCATGGTGAGCGTGCTCACCAGGCACTGCGGCCCCGCGATCAGCACGCTTCCGGCAGCTATGCCGCGAATGGGCGCCGGCTTCCTCGGCTGTTGAATGGCTTCGGGCACGCCTGCAAGATAAGCGTATCCCGGAGCGAAGCCGTACAAGAAGACGCTGTAGTCGCCCGAGAGATGGGCGGATATAACGTCTTCCGGCGATAATCCGCTTGCCTCGGCGACGGCGGCAAGATCGGGCGCAAGATCAGGATCGTAGCAGACTTCGACTTCGCGCATCGCTCCAATCGTCGCTGGAACCTCAGCTCCCAGACGCTCGGCAATGGCCGCCTCCGTCGTGCGGTGATCGGCCACGAGCGGATCGAAGCATACGAGAATGCTGGCATAGGCCGGTACAGCTTCGACGAATCCTTGAAAGGGTGCCGCCTTCAAGGCGGCATCCAACTTGACGACCCGATCGTGGATCCGTTTATCGATGGTCGCGCCGAATTCGACGAGCACCGCGTGGCCGCCCACCGGACGGTAGTTCGGACCGGTGCCGGACGCTGCGAACGGGGTCTGTGACACGTCAGTCGGCGCCTTCGATCAGAATGAAATCCGCATCCGCGGCTCGCGCGCAGGTCCCGTAGGCATCCGGCTCGGTAACCCGGGCAATAAGATAGCCTTTGGCCATCACCTGTTTTCCTGTGTCGGTTGGAGGAATGGAGCCACCTCGATGCCTGCCTTTTGCAATTCCCTTCGCACGTGGACGGCCATGGCGAGCGCTCCTGGGCTGTCCCCGTGAACGCAGATCGAGTGCGCATCGAGAGGGATCGGAACGCCGTCGACCGTCGGCATGAGGCCGCTGGAGAGGTACCCGATCAATCTCGATGCCGCCTGTGCTGGATCATCGATCATCGCTCCTGGCAAGTTGCGCGGAACGAGCCGACCCGTGGAGAGGTAGCCGCGGTCGGCAAAAATCTCGCTGAAGACGGTCATGCCAGCATCGCGGGCCGCATGTTCCAGCTCCGTCCCGGAGATCGCCAGTACGGCAAGTTCCGGCGAAACCGCTCGGGTTGCACGGATGATCGCGTCAGCGACCGGCCGTTCGTCGGCCGCCCAATTGGCGAGTGCGCCGTGCGGTTTGATGTAACGGATGCGCCCGCCCGCCAGAGCCGCAGCGCCCATCAGCGCCCCTGTCTGCGTCGCCACAAGCTGCTCCACTTCCCGGACGCTCAAGGGGATCAGGCGTCGTCCGAAGCCCTCGCGATCTGCAAAGCCCGGATGGGCCCCGGCGACGACGCCCCGTTGGCTTGCGAGCGCCAGCGTCTCCACCATGGTCGCCGGATCTCCGGCATGGCCGCCACATGCGATGTTCGCACTGGTGACGACGTCAAGGATCGCCTTGTCGTCGCCCATGCGCCAAGGTCCAAACGCCTCCCCGAGATCAGAATTGAGATCGATTTTCGTCATGATTTCCCTCAACCCTTCGCGCCGGTCTTGTCAGCTTCGTCGCATTCTGGAACGTCGAAGCCGAGGTGGAGCACACCTTCGCCGTACGCGTCAAGAAAACGACGCTGCTGGCTGCGCGTGGCGAGCTTGTGTGGCGGTCACGGGCCGACTTTCGCGCGGAGCTTCGGTGGCAAGCTTACCACTCATTCGGCACAGATCGAACCCATCAAGCGTAGGTTCCTGCCAAGCGAGGAATCCTTAAATCGATTCCGATTTGAGGAATTATGCAGTAAGATCGGCGGCGAAATGGTCGAGCACGTCGTATTCTCTGAAGAGCCGCGGTGACGTGATCGACCGGCAGCATTGGCGCGCAGACTGGGGATGCGGAATGAACCTTGTCGACAGAGCTTTCGGAGCGTCCGAATTTTCGGATGCCGAAGAGCCTGGGATTTTCACCTGGGAGTTGGCGACCGACAAGGTTTATGCGGATTCGGCGCTGGCAAACCTCTTTGGGCTTGATCCGGAACAGACCCTCACAGGGCTGCCGGTCATACGATACCTCGACCGAATTCACCCTGACGACAAGCCATCTGTGGCCAAGGCGATTTCCGAATCGGTGATCACAGGAAATCCGTATCGCTGTGACTATCGGGTGTTTGATCGAAGCGGGCAAATAGTAGCCGTGGCTGCCTTAGGTCGCTGCTTCAGGGATGAAGACGGAAACCCGTCGCAATATGCGGGCATCGTATTTCCGACGAATGATCACGTCCAGCAGGACGAATTGTCTGCTCACTGCAGTGCGGCACTGAAAATCGCGCGGTCATCCGGCCTGCAGGCGACGGCCGATGCGCTTGAAGCGATTCTCAAAGAGCTTGCCAAGCCGATGCCTTCAGACGTCGCGCAGGTTCATTGATTCCTTCCCAAGTGCTAGTTGTCGCATCAGATTTTTGGCGATTGCGATGGTCTGTGCGAGCCTTTGATACTTGACACCCGCAGAGGACGCTCTTCTCCGGGCAGTGATCGATGTTTCGGTCATCAGCAACGCGCCGCGCGCACCGCAGTCAGTGGCAAAGGACAGTGGGCATTTCGAGGCGGGTCAACAGGGACCGTGTAACCCCTCCCAAGATGAATTCGCGTAGCCTCGAATGGCCGTATGCGCCGGCGACGAGCAAATCTGCCTTGCGTTCCAGGGCTGCGCCTTGAATGACGTTAGCTGGTGAGTCTCCCTTCGCTTGCACGGCGGCGACATCAACGGCAAGACCAGCCTTGCGGAGCGCCGTCGCAAGGTGATCTCGGCTGCCCTCGTCAATCTGCTTATCATCGGTGATGGAAATCAGGACGATACGCGAAACCCGTTCCAGCAAGAACCTGGCACCCGCCAGTGTCCGCGCGACAGTGGCTCCTCCATCCCAGGCGACGGCAACAGCATCGATCCGGCCGGAGAAATTATCCGGGGGAAAAAGCAGGAGCGGTCTACCGCTTTCAAACAGCACGCTCTCGATCAGCGGCTTCATCAGCTCAGATGCTTCCAAAATAGAAAGATCATATGCGCGCGACAGCTCGGCAAGCGTTTGTGCGATAAACGGCTGCCTCACATCGAATGGCTGGATCTCGACCTCGACCTCGGCTTTTTTCGCATAATCACGGAGCGTCTGCCCGAGAACGGTTCCATTGTCTTTACTCAAGCGCTCCGCCTCCGCACGCATGTTGGCGACGTCAAGGAGTGATGGAAATCGCGGCTGAACGGGTTCGATCCTGACCAGCGGTATACTTGCCGTCAAACCGGCCTTTTGGTGAAGGGAAAAATCGACAGCATTCTGAAGGAGCGAGAAGGAGCTTGCGTCTGGATAGGTGGCCAGCGGTAAATGGAATTGCGCTTTCATGGCTGAAGTCCTCTCAATGCTTGCAGGTATCATTACATATGGGGGGTCTCTCGCGCTTTGACGAAGATCAAGGTCGCGAAACCGCGAAAGCGCGAGCGTGATAATGAACGTCCTCAACCGGAAGGAAGCGGAATTCGTTGGGCGAAGCGGCAAAGATCTATGCTAAGCGATGAAGTGCGATGCGCGATTGAATATCAGCACTTCGCAGAGCAGCTTGTGGATGAACAGCAATGGCATATACGGCGCAGCTGCCTTCGATGAATCGGCCGGCGCGCCTGGACCCATCGGATGATGACATCATTGGTGACGACAGAAGCATTCCAGCGCCTCAGTCTGGCGCTTGCAATCGGCATTCTTGTCGGCATTGAGCGCGGCTGGCAGGATCGTGAGGCTGCGCCAGGCAAAAGAGTTGCCGGTATCCGCACCTATGGCCTGTCAAGTTTCCTCGGCGGCTTCTGCGGTTTCCTGCAGCCGGTGACAGGCCCGATTCTGCCGACAGCTATCTTTATATTCTTTTGCATCACGGTTCTCCTCTTCAGCCGCATGCAGGCGGCACAAGAAGAGGATTACAGCGCCACCGGCACCATCGCCGCCCTGGCGGTCTTTGCGCTCGGCTTTGGTGCGGTCGTGGCGGATATGACGGTAACGGCCGCAAGCGCTGTGGCAATAACGGCCCTTCTTGCAGCGCGGGAGCCGTTGCATGGATTTCTTCGCCGATTGACCTGGCTTGAACTCAGGGCCGCTCTGATCCTGCTGACGATGACCATCGTCATCCTCCCTATCCTTCCCAACGAACCGATTGATCCTTGGCAGACGATCAATCCTTTCGAGCTTTGGATGATGACAATCCTGGTGGGAGCCGTTTCCTTTGCCGGTTATATCCTCATCAGGCTGAGCGGCGCCCGCGCCGGAATACTGCTGACCGGGACCAGCGGTGGCATCGTTTCCTCGACGGCCTTGACGCTTTCCTTCGCCCGTCAGTCGAAAGAGATGCCTGCCCTCTCGCCACTCCTCTCTGCGGGAGCAATGCTGGCGGGAGCCGTTTCTCTCGCCCGCGTGCTTTTGATTTGCGGCGTCATTGCACCAGCTGTTTTCAGGGAGCTTGCTCCATTACTCGCTCCGGCTGCTGCCACCCTCGCCATAGCAGGCGGCTTCGCCGCATTGCTGCAACGCCCGGATGACAGCACCGATTTTTCACCCCGAAACCCGCTCGAGGTGATGGTCGTGCTGCGCTTCGCACTCGTTCTCGCCGTCGTGACAGTCCTGACGCGAATGACCTTGATCGTCTTTGGAACTCAGTCGCTGATCGCCCTTTCATTCATCACAGGACTGGGCGATCTCGATGCGATAACGCTTGCCGTTGCGAAGCTGTCATCCATCCAGGTGCCTGCAGATGCGGCCGCTCGAGCCATCGCGGTCGCCGCTTTCGCCAATCTTCTGGCGAAAGCTGTTCTTGCAGCAAGTATGGGGACCATCGCCTATGCGGTTCGTTTTGCGATCGCAGGTGGTGTCGCGACCTTGGCCGGAATTGCCGGCTTGGTTTTGACATGAGCCCTTGTTCGCATGTCGATCACCGGCTCCAATGACGTTCGTCCAACCAATCGGTGCCTGGGGACACCATCAACGATCGTCACCGCGGTCTCGCCTCAGAGAGATGACCGGCAAATCCCGCAAGCAGCACGCCGAGCGGAAGACGTCGTACCAGTCTGGCCGCAATGAAGGTTGCGCCGATCGCCGCGGCAAGTTTCAGCCAGGGATAGTCGCCGAGCTGGACATGGGCGCTTGCATCGACCGATGTGGCCTTGGCTTTCAGCGCCGCTTCCGCATCCTCGCGCAGCATGCCTATGCGGGCATTCAGCAGCCTGACCTCATGCTGCAGAGCGTTCAGGCTCTCGTCGGCCTTTTCACGCGCGGTTTGCTCAGCGGCATCGGCAAAGGGCGGATCGCCTTCCGCGATCAGTTCGTCGGGATCTGGCGGAAGGCCGTGGCGGTTGATGGATGATTGCATGGACGTATCCTCGAATAGGTGAGCGAGAGGCAATAAGGCCCGGCATTGCGGCCGGGCCTCATAATATCAGTGGTCGCGCCGGAAACCCTGGCTCTGGTGAGATCCGCCTTGCGATTGGGTCTGCGATTGGCGATTGGTTTCGTCCGATGACGGGGTGTCGGTGTCGGGCAAGGTATAGGCACGCACCTTGGCGCTTCCATGCGTGGTGTCGCGCATTGCAACCGGGCGCGCATCGTCGAACGCGCTCTCGGACACAGCGAGATCTTCCGACGATTTGCCGCCAGAGGGTTGGCCGGCAAAGCCGGTATTGGATGCGCCTTGCTGTCTGTCCTCCAAAGACCAGAGATCTGCCCGCTCATCCATGTCGATGCTGCCCTCGTCGTCCAGAATATCGTGGACGGTCTCATAAAGCGCGTCATCGATATCATTGACCTGGACGAGGAAGCCGCCGCGCCGCAGCCCTTCTGCGTAGACCGCACGATCCTCGTCGGGGAAAAAGAAGTCTGCCAGCGCGTCGAAGAAGCCGCTGCGGTCGTCGCTCATCGCGCCGGCATTTTTTCCATCCGCCTCATATCCAGGCATCAGCCTTATTCTCGCAACCGGCACGCCCGCATCTTCAAGACGGGAGACGGCGGATTCGGCCGCCGATCGGCTGTCGAAGAATGCAGTAAGGCTGCTGCCGCCTGTCGGTCCTGAAAAGGCCGGGTTGGTATCGTTGTAAATGCTGCCCATGGGACTCTCCTCTCGATGTCTGGCCCAGCCGCCAATCCGAAGTTTGGCGAAGTCTGGTGTCCTGAATTGAAGAACCGGCGGCTGAGTTGAATGTTCCAAGGGAATGGCATGGGAATGACTCCGCATGTCGCGCGCGTTCCATAACGTTGCCGCCTGCCATCAGATACGCAAAGTCGCAAATTGCGCTGCTCGCGAAATCCCTCAGCGGTTGACGTCAAACCGTCGAGACGCTAGCACGGCTTTGACGCATTGGGGATAATTCATATGGACATGTTTACGGCAGCCGGTCTGACGGCTTTGCTGCAGGTCATCGCTATCGACCTCGTTCTCGCCGGCGACAACGCCGTGGTTATCGGTCTTGCCGCTGCCGGCCTCGAGGCCACGCAACGCCGCAAGGCGATCATCGTCGGCATTCTGGCCGCGACAGTTCTGCGTATTCTCTTTGCCAGCGTCGCAGTCTATCTGCTGGCAATCGTCGGCCTGCTGCTGGCAGGCGGCTTGCTGCTGCTCTGGGTCTGCTGGAAGATGTGGCGTGAGCTTCGCGCCGGCCATGGCGAGAACCACGAAGCCGCAGGTGCCGTAGGCGCGCCGAAAAAGACCTTCTTCCAGGCGGCGACCCAGATCGTCATCGCCGACGTTTCGATGTCGCTCGACAACGTTCTGGCAGTTGCCGGTGCGGCGCGCGAACATCCGAGCGTGCTGGTCATCGGTCTCGGCCTGTCCATCGCGCTGATGGGTATTGCCGCAAACCTGATCGCCCGGTTGCTCACCAACCATCGCTGGATCGCCTATGTCGGTCTGCTGATCATCCTCTATGTCTCGCTCGACATGATCCACCGCGGCGCCGTCGAGGTTCTGCCCTACATGCAGTGACCCTGGATGCAGGGACCGGGCATGCGGTAACGCGGCTCAGGTCTCGATCCTGACCTCGGTCTCGAAGCTCATCTGGTCATACGCCGGCACCACATGGTCCGGCGTCTCAGCCATCACCACGTCGTAGTCGAGCGGCGTGTGCATATGCGTGAGGATCGCCTGTTTCGGCTTCAGCCGGCCTATCCAGTCGAGCGATTGTTCCAGCGACAGATGGCTCGGATGGTAGGTATATTGCAGCGCGTCGATGATCAGCATGTCGAGATTTTGAAGCTTCTCGACTGTCTGCGGCGGGAAGTCGCTGATATCGCTGCAATAAGCCACATCGCCGATGCGGAAGCCGAGCGAGTGGATGTCGCCGTGCTGCTGGATATGCGGATGGAAGGCGATCGTGCCTCCGGGGCCGTGGATTTCCAGAGGTTCGTCGAGATTTTCGATGACAATCGGCAGCACGATCGGCGGATAATTGCTGCCCGGCGGCGTTTCCAGGCAATAGCCGAAGGCTTCCCGCAACCTGTCCATCGTAAATTGGTCGGCAAAGATCGGGACCCGGCGGCGGGTATTGTGAAAATAGCCGCGCAGATCGTCGATGCCGTGAATATGATCGGCATGCGGATGGCTGTAGAGTACGGCGTCGACATGGTCGGCCCCTGCCCTGATCATCTGCTCGCGGAAATCCGGCCCGGTGTCGATGACGACGGTAGTCACCCCACCATCCGGTGCGAATTGCTGCACCATGAAGGCTGCGCGCGTGCGCCGGTTCTTCGGATTGTCGGGATTGCAGGCGCCCCAGTCGCCGGTGATGCGCGGCACGCCCGGTGACGACGAACAGCCGAGAATGGTGAAACGCCGCCGGTAGAGCACGCCGCTAGATCCTCGGCATCTTCGAGAACAGCCGGAAAGCGTTCTCCGTCGTGATCCGCGCGACCTCTTCGGTGGACAGGCCGATCGTATCGGCGAGCACCTCTGCCGTGTTGACGACGTAGGACGGCTCGTTGCGCTTGCCGCGCCAGCGCTTCGGCGCGAGATAGGGCGCGTCTGTTTCCACAAGCAGCCGCTCATGCGGGATCGTCCTGGCGATCTCGCGCAGCTCTTCCGACTTCGGGAAGGTCAGGATGCCCGAGAAGGAAATATAGCCACCGAGTGCGACACCGGTCTTGGCAAGCTCCGGGCCGGCGGAGAAGCAATGGAGAATAAAGGGGAAGGCCCCCTTCCCGCTTTCCTCTGTCAGTATGTCAGCCATGTCCTCGTCGGCGCTGCGGCTGTGGATGACGAGCGGCAGCCGGGTCTCGCGCGCCGCCGCAATATGCCGACGAAAGCCGGTCTGCTGATCCTCAGGCTTCTGCGTGTCGTAGAAATAATCGAGACCGGCCTCGCCGATCGCGACCACCTTCTGATGGGCATTGGCGAGACGCACCAGTTCTTCCGTCTGGATATCCAGCTCTTCGTCGGCATTGTTCGGATGCGTGCCGACCGAGCAGAACACCGAGGGATATTTCTCGGTGATGGCAAGCAGCGTCTCGAGCTTGCGCACCCGCGTCGAGATCGTCACCATCTGCGCAACACCGGCCGAATGGGCGCGCGCGACGATCTCGTCCCGCTCCGCCTCGAAGTCGGCGAAATCAAGATGGCAATGCGTGTCGATCAACACGGCCTCAAGCCTCCGGAGCCACGTAGCGCGGGAAGACCGGCGTCGGCGCTTCGAGCGCCGTTCCGGCAACCAGACGGCCGGCTTCGCCGAGGGCGGCAAAATCGCGCTTGTCTGCAGGTGCTGCGACAAGATCGAGCAGCTTGCCGGATGATTCCGGCATGAAGGGCTGCAGCAGGATGGCAATCTGGCGCACGACTTCGGCGGTCACGTAGAGCACCGTGCCCATCCGCTCCGGATCGGTCTTCTTCAGTGCCCACGGCGCCTGGCCGGCGAAATAACGGTCGGTCTCGGAGACGACCGAAATGATCGAGGCGAGCGCCCGGTGGATCTGCTGCTTGCCCATATCTTCGCGGGTCGAGGCATGCAGCGCGTCGACCTGTGCCAGCATCGCCTTGTCTTCGTCGCTGAGGACCCCGCATTCCGGGATCTTGCCGTCGCAATTCTTGACGATCATCGACAGCGAGCGGCTGGCGAGATTGCCGATGCCGTTGGCGAGGTCGGAGTTGATGCGGGTTCCGATCGCCTCTTCGCTATAGCTGCCGTCCTGGCCGAAGGACACTTCGCGCAGGAAGAAGTAGCGCACCTGGTCGAGGCCGAAATGGTTCACCAGATTGACCGGATCGACGACGTTGCCGAGCGACTTCGACATCTTCTCGCCCTTGTTGAGCAGAAAGCCGTGGGCAAAGACCCGCTTCGGCAGCGGCAGCTTCGCCGACATCAGGAAGGCTGGCCAGTAGACGGCGTGGAAGCGAATGATGTCCTTGCCGATGATGTGCACGTCGGCCGGCCAGTATTTCGCCCGCGGGCCGTTCCTGTCCTCGATATAGCCTGTTGCGGTGATGTAGTTGGTCAGTGCGTCGACCCAGACATACATGACGTGGGCCGGATCGTTCGGCACCTTGATGCCCCAGTCGAAGGTGGTGCGCGAGACCGAGAGGTCCTTGAGGCCCGACTTGACGAAGGAGATCACCTCGTTGCGGCGCTCGGCCGGACCGATGAAGTCGGGGTTCGCCTCATAATGCGCAAGCAGCTTTTCCTGGTATTCGGAGAGCTTGAAGAAATAGCTTGCCTCTTCCACCCACTCGACAGGCGTGCCCTGCGGCCCGTAGCGCACGCCGTCAGCGCGCAGCTCCGTCTCGTTTTCCTGGTAATAGGCCTCGTCGCGCACCGAATACCAGCCGGCATAGCTGTCCTTGTAGATGTCGCCATTGTCGGCAATCAGCTTCCAGATGTTCCGCGACGTTTCGTGATGACGCTCCTGCGTGGTGCGGATGAAATCATCATTCGAGGCGTTGAGCAGCGTCGCCATCGCCTGGAATTCGCCGGAGTTGCGGTCGGCGAGCGCCTGCGCGGTGATGCCCTCGGCGCGCGCCGTCTGCTGCATCTTCTGGCCGTGTTCGTCGGTGCCGGTCAGGAAGAAGACATCCTTGCCATCCAGGCGCTGATAACGCGCCATCGCATCGGTCGCGATCAACTCATAGGCATGGCCGATATGCGGCTTACCGTTAGGGTAGGAAATCGCGGTGGTGATGTAGAAGGGTGTCTTGTCTGTCATGGCGGCCAATGTCCGGCTAACTCTATAAAAATGGTCAGCCGCTCTTAGCGCATGTCACCGCCGAGCGAAACCTCAACTTTCCAGCTGTCGATGATTTCCCAGACGCTGGCGTGGTGAACTTGACTCGGCTTCTCGCCCAATCTACCCGTCTTGGGAAAGAGGGCGGGACAAGAACGAAGTGCCAGTTTTCATCTACCGGATTTGTCGCGGCCCCGCGCAGCCAGGGGCGCTTGTTTGACATTCGAGCCGCTCTATTCGCTTTCCGGTCTGTGTGTCGGCGCCCTCGTCGGTATCACAGGCGTTGGCGGCGGCTCGCTGATGACGCCCCTGCTGGTGTTGCTCTTCGGCGTTCATCCGGCCACTGCCGTCGGCACCGATCTTCTCTATGCGGCGATCACCAAGACGGCGGGCACAGCCGTTCACGGCATGCATGGGCGGGTCAACTGGAAGATCGTCGGCAGCCTCGCAGCCGGCAGCCTGCCGGCCGCCCTGCTGATGCTGTGGCTGCTGGCAGGCGTCGATCGCAAAAGCATCGGCGTGACCAATACCATCACCACCGCGCTCGGCTGGCTTCTCGTCATGACCGCGATCATGCTGGTCTTCCGTGGCCCGATCCTCGAATTGGCGCGCCGCGCCATCGGTGATCGAACGCCGCCAAAGCCGAGGACCATCCTCGCCCTCACCGTCATTCTCGGGTTCGTTCTCGGCGTCCTCGTCACCTTGACCTCGGTCGGCGCCGGCGCGCTGGGTGTAACGATCCTGCTGGTCCTCTATCCCCGGCTCGATGTGCGCGAAATCGTCGGTTCCGATATCGTCCATGCGGTACCGCTGACCTTGATCGGCGGCACGGGCTATTGGCTGATCGGCGAGATCGACTGGCCGATGCTGCTTGCCCTGCTGATCGGCTCTATCCCCGGCATTATCATTGGAAGCCTTCTGGCGCCGAAGCTGCACGAACGCACCATCCGCATCGTCCTTGCCGCCACGCTTGCTGTCGTCGCATTGAAGCTGTTGACCGGTTGATCAGAGCATGGTGCCGAAAAGTGTCAGCGGTGACGCGCTTTAGAGGCCTGGCTGCTTGATATCGGCGAGAATGCTGATGATCGTCTGCTTGCGGTCGAGGTTGTAGGCATCGGAAACGGTGAGCCGTTCGGTGATCTCGGAATAGAGCCGCGCCAGCCGCTCCGCAGCAGTGATCTGCCCTTCGCCCGCTGCCACGCGAGCCCGGTTCATGATGTCGTCGCCGACGTGGCTGACGAAGAAATCGAAAATCGTGTCGCTTTCCCTCCCCGAAAGCGCGTCGGCCAGCCGATGCATTGCCTTGCGTGCTGTCGGTCCCTCGGCGGAAAGCATCTCGTCATAGGCGGCGATGATCTCGCCGCCGCCATAGTTCAGGAGTTTCAGCGCCTCACCGACGCTGCCCTTGGCGGCCGAAAGCACCGCCTCGCCTTCGCCTGATATGCCGAGATGGGCAAGGGCCGCGACGAGTTCATCGTCGGTAAGCGGCGCCAGCTTCAGCGGCAGGCAGCGCGAGCGGATCGTCGGTAGCAGCCGTCCCGGCGCATGCGAGAGCACCAGGAAAAGCGCCCGCTTCGGCGGTTCTTCCAGGATCTTCAGGATGGCGTTGGCCGCATTGCGGTTCATGTCGTCGGCCGGATCGATAATGACGATCCGCCAGTTGCCGGTACCGGAGGTCTGCGAGAAGAATTTGCCGGCGCGGCGCACCTCGTCGACTGTTATCGCCGATTTCACCTTGCCGGTCTTTTCGTCCACCGGCCGGGCAAGGTGCAGGAGATTGTGCGAGGCGCCGGAGCCGATCTGCCGGCTGACGGGAGAGGCAGGATCCGGATCGCCGATCGTCTCCGGCGCTGTCTCGGGATCGGGATGCGAGAGCACGTGATTGGCAAAGCGGAAGGCGAGCGTCGCCTTGCCGATGCCTTCCGGCCCCTCGATCAGGATGGCGTGATGGCCCTTGCCGGACCGGTAGGACTGCGCAAGGAAGGCTTCCGCATCCTTATGGCCGAACAGCCTGGCATTTTCTCCCGGCCAGATGGCGCCGTCGAGCAGTCCGGGCCTTTCCTCACTCATACCGGGCCTCACTCATGATGTGCGGCTTCCGGCATTCGGGCACGGCCTGCGGGCGATAGCAACTGTTTGACGATCGCCAGGATCTCGGCGCCGATCGTCTCTTCCGCCTGCATGGCGTTGACCACGTGGCAGCGCTCCGGCTCGCGGGCGGCGATATCGAGAAAGGCCTCGCGCCGTTTCTCGTGCGTTTCCAGCCGCTCCTTCTCGAAGCGATCGGGAGCATCGGCCGCAGCACGCTTTTGCGCCCGCTCCAGCCCGACCTTGGCGGGGATGTCGAGAATCACGGTGCAATCCGGCATGACGCCATTGATGGCGATGCGCTGCAGCGTCTCGATGAAATCGGGCTCGAGATTGCCGGTGACGCCCTGGTAGACCCGGGAGGAATCCATGAAGCGGTCGCAGAGCACGACCTTGCCTGATGCAAGGGCCGGCCGGATCACCTCTTCGACATGGTCGTTGCGGGCCGCGGCAAAGAGGATCGCCTCCATTCGCGTGCCGAAGGCTTCGGCAGCCCCCGACAACAGCACATGGCGCACCGCTTCGGCGCCCGGCGATCCGCCTGGTTCGCGCGTCACCAGCACGTCGTGACCTTCGCCCTTCAGCGCCTCGGCGAGGCGGCGGATCTGCGTGGATTTCCCAGCGCCTTCCCCGCCTTCAAACGTAACGAACAATCCCGTACCGGATGACAATGACAACTTCCCGCATTCCAGGCGCCGCACGCGCCCTGCTCCTTCTATCTATCCGAAGATATCAGGTAGGAAAACCTTTTGCCGCGGCGACATATTCACCTTTCCCGGCAAATTGCATGAAAGGACCGGGCTTTTAGCCGGGCGCGGACTTATCCCAGAGCCAGGAGAAGAACAGCGATTCGCCGAGTTCCAACACGGCGTCGACCGCCCGGCTGCTGAGCGAGCCTTCGCCGACCGCCTGCACGGTATAGAGCGGCACTTCCCTGAGCAGCCGGCTGCCGGCAAAAATCCTCAGCGTGCCTGCCTGGGTATCCGGCTTGACCGGCGCCGTCAGCGGCCAGCGATAGATGATGCGCGCCGACAGCCGGTCGGGATTGCTGATCGGAATATAGACGCTGACCGGCGCCTTGGCGACGAGATCGACGGTGCGTGCCGTGCCGCCATAGACGCTGGCGGCACCGATCACTTCCTTCTCGGCGAAGATCTGCCGGTTTTCGAAGGCCGTCAGCCCCCATTCGAGCACCCGCTTGGCCTCCTCCGTCCGCTCTTTGTCGGAATCGATGCCGGCAAGCGCCAGAAACAGCCGCCGGCCGTCGCGCTCAACCGACGCGACGATCGAATACCCCTCGCCCTCGGTAAAGCCGGTCGCCAGCCCATCGGCGCCGAGATCGAGCCCGAGCAGCGGGTTGCGGTTGCGCTGGAAAATCTTGTTCCACTCGAAATCCGGCTGGGCGAAATAGGGATAGAGGTTCGGATAGGTCTGCTGCAGGGTCGCGGCAAGCGTGACCATTTCGCGCGCCGTCACCTTGCTCTTGCCGTCGGGAAGGCCGGTGGAATTGCCGAACTCAGCTTTCTCCATGCCGAGCTCGTGGGCCCGGCGCGTCATCGACACGGCAAATTGCTGCTCGCTACCGGCCATGCCTTCGGCGAGGATGATGCAGCTGTCATTGGCGCCCTGGATGGCGACGCCCTTGATCAGGTCCTCGACGCGCACGTGCGATTTGAGGCTGGCAAACATCGTTGCCGTCCGCGACGGCGCGCCGCCCGTCCGCCAGGCATATTCGGAAACGGGATATTCGGTATCGAGCGTGATCTGGCCCTTCGTCACCGCCTCGAAGACGAGATCCATCGTCATCAGCTTGGCGAGCGAAGCCGGCGAAAAGCCCTGGTCCTCGTTCTTGGCGAGAAGCACAGTGCCGGTGGCAGCCTCGATCATATAGGCCTGCGCCGCCTTGGTAGCGAAACCGGCGGCACCGCCATCGGCTGCAAACGCGCCGGTGGCAAACGGCATCAGGCATGCAAGCAGGCGAAGCGCAGGCTTCAGCATCGCAATTTCCATTTATGGAGCGGCGTATGTCGAGAGGTTAGAGCCAGGGAGAATCCGATGCAATGCCATGCTCAGCGCGCGACGGATTTGGCCTGATGACGCTTGGCTGCGGCAAGGATCGAATCGTGCGTCAGCCCGTCATTGCGCGCCATCACCGCATCGAAAGCGAGATCGACGGTCACCGTCTTCACCTCTTCGTCCTGGTAGCCGAGCGCCAGCGAATTCTGAGGCCGCTCATAAGGCATCGGACCGATCTCGGGCAGTACGACCATCTGATCCATGGCCTGCGCACCATTGTTGAAGGACGGCGGCGATGGCGCGACCAGAACATGGGCAGCCGGTGCCAGAGCGGGTGCTGCGTTGTAGCGTGCGCTCGGCGTCGAGCCGGCATAGGAGGTTGCCGACATCGGCACCGGCACGTTGGCCGGCGTCTCGTAATCTTCCGAACTCTGCAGCTGGTCGCGGGTGATCTTGCGGCTGTTGGAGGCGACCATCACGCCGGTTGCGATCTGGCCTTCCGGATTGACGCCGGGAATACGGCTGCCCTTCGGCACGTAGGAAGCCATCAGATAGGGCATGTCGTGGCCGTCCATACGGGCGCGACCAACATATTGCACGCGCACCTTGCCGGTGCCGCTGTGCTGCAGATCGAGCATATCGGCCGTCTTGTTGGAAAGGTCGATGATACGGCCTTCGTGATAAGGGCCGCGATCGTTGACGCGCACGATGACGGAGGAGCCACTTTCGAGATTGGTGACGCGCGCATAGCTCGGCAGCGGGAAGGTCGGATGCGCGGCGGAAAGATGCATCTGGTCGTAGACTTCGCCGTTCGCCGTTAGACGCCCGTGAAAGGCCGAACCATACCAGGAGGCGACGCCGACCTTGTTATAGGCGAAGTCTTCCTTCGGGTAGTACCACCTGCCCTTCACCTCGTAGGGGTTGCCGACGATGTAGCGGCCGCCGCCCTTGGGGATATTGTTGCCGGTGGCGACCCGCGGGCTCGCCTTCACGCCATATTCGGATTCGGAGAAATATTCTTTGCCGTGGGATTTTTTCTTCGGCACTGCCTGCGTCGTGCCACACGCCGCAACCGTTGCACACATCGCCGAGATCGCCAGCCACCGTGCTGTCGTTGCGAAAGACGCCGCCCCGTATTCCAGTTTCATATGTCCCACGCCGCTCAAAGATCGTTATGGTTAAGGAACCTTGCCCCATCCTGGGCCAATAACGCCTTATCCCCACCCGCCTAACGAGGCTTTAATCTTGTTAAGTTCATGGCAAATTTACGAACGATTTCGCAGCGATAGCGACAATTCTAATGATTATGGTTTATAAATCACTAACGCGAGCCCTTTCCGCCTACCCTTCCGCCGCCGCAATGAGGCCCGAAATCATCGTGCCGATGCGGGGCATATGGTGAACATCTGGGCGCTTCCGGATGCCCCAAAAGCTCCATATTGAAACACGGTCTGCGCGTATTTCGCGAGCGGCAGCGCGGCACTCCTTGCCTATCCCGGCGATATGACGCTATGCACGCTCATCGCGGGTTGGGGGCATAAGAATGGGCCGAACTTTCAAAAGCTTGATCTTGCTGGTGGTGATGTCAGCCCCATCGGCGGTCGGCGCCGCCACGGAGAGTTTCCCCGCCTATTGGCGCAAGACGATGACCAATGATCCCTCGACGAATTTTTATCTTGCGGAGACCTTGAAACCCTTGCCGAACAAGGATGCCGAAACCCTCAAGGTGCTCAGGCTGTCGCTGATCGCCGGCAACCTATGCCTCGGTGCCGCCGTCGATAGGAGAACAGGCGAAGCCTATCTGCAGCGGGCCGGCTATGACCGCATCCGCGGAAAGACGTGGGACGAAGCCGCCTTCCTTGCCGACGACTGGTTCAAATATTTCAACTACCGCTCCCTCGCCCATCTCTGCGCCGGCATCGACTATATTTTCGGGCCGAAGGGAAAGCTGGTGCCCAATCTGGTAAAGGCCGGCAAGGGTGAACCGAAGGGACCCTACGATCCCCAAAATCCCTACCTGCGGCTTCCACCCCTGCGCAAGCCGAATGGGTAGGTCACCCCGCCGACTGGCTATGATGCAACGCGGATCGCGTATTTGACTCTTCGTGGCTGTATGGGAACGAAATGGCCGCCGCAGGCTTTGAAGGTTTAGACCTTTGGAGGATCACCATGAACGATGAAACCCTGACGCAGCTCGACACGGTCAGCCAACAATTGCATGCCCGATCTCTCGCGCTTTCCCAACCAGATAAAGACAACGACATCGCAATCCTGATGTCGGCACTCGCGGTGACGATGGATGCGGTTCGCTCTCTCTGCGAGGATATGAACCAGCTCAACGGTCCGAAGGGCCTCGGATCCGACGGGGGCTAGCTCTCTCATGTCTCCGGCGCAATTCACGGAGAGCTTGCGGAACGCGTGATACGCGCGAAACACTTCTTCCACATCGGTGGACCGCCACCTACGCTGCCGGTGGACGATACCGAATAGACTTCGCCTTTTCCAAGGCTTCGATCGTATCCTCGACGCTGAGGAGGACAGTGGTCTCCATGGAGCTGAGCGCGCCTCCTGCACCGATAGCAAGCGCGACTGCCGCCATCGATACGTTGTCAGGCGCCTCCCACAGATTCCAACCATCACGCTCGCCGAAGGCGTACCAGAATCCATGGAGCTTTCCGCCCACAGACTCGATGTAACTGCGTGCCGCCTCTCGGCGATCCTCGGGGTTTTCGATCATTCGCGCCCACGTCTCGGGCGTGTAGCTGAAGCGCGTGAGATACATGGCCATGGTTCGTTTCCTCCGCCAGAACAACACAGTAAACGCTCAAGCCGGGGCGAACGCGAGTCATTTCCAATGTACGGAACAGGCCGCCCTGCCTGTTTCGTTTCACAAAGAGGCAGAGACTGAGCGAACGTGTCGCGCGAATGAGGGACGGGATGTCGCCTTGCATTCATTGAGGACGTAATAACTACGGGAAAAGCGGTAGTAGACGCCTACCGGATGGCCAGAAAACCCATCCCATCACGAATCCGCGTATTTCTTGGCCGTAACCCGAAGCCGGTCGCTGTAGTCATAGATCTGGTCAAGACTATCCACGATTAGCCGCTCCTCACTCTCGCCGTCGAATAGACCGATGTATTTGACCGATCGATTGAACCAAAGTCGAGCGAGCGGTTTGCGGTTATTGTTGTCGATCAAGATACCGCAATAGGACTTTTGGTCTCGCATGATTACGCGCTTCGAAGAGATGGTGTCGCGGACAATTGCCTTCACGATCATATAGCCCTCGCGTTCTTCTTCTGTCGTTACGACATCAGGCTCCTCCTCGACGGGCGTATCGATCTTCTCAATTACCTCCTCGGTGTCAGCGAGGGCACTGGAAAGCCTACTCTTCACGGTGTCCATAATGACTTCACGAAAGGCTGTCCTAACAACGCCGGTCAGCATTTCTTTGACCTGTGCGGTCATTCGGCCCTCGTAGACGCCGCCAGAAACGGTGCGCACAAAATCATCGGTCGGCTCTTCGATCAGCTTGGAGATTACCTGCTTTATACCGGAGGTGTATTTCAGGCGCTCGGCCGTCGCCAGGATCGCCGCAACATCAAATGCGGACTTCTCGAATTTTCGTAGTTCGGTGACTATGCCAGCACTGAAGTCTGTCACGTCAAAAACAAAAAATGGCCTAGTGTCGAGTTTATTGGGAGCGTCGAGGTCGGTGTAAAAATTGAATGTCCGTCCATTAGTTAGGATTGCGAATTTCGCGTTGGTTACGCTGAAATATCGGTAAAGCTGATCGAGGTGCTTCTTGTCGAGTGACACTGAGATCGGCTTGCATTCGATCAGGATGCGGATCTCGTTATCGATCTTGATCGCATAGTCGACCTTCTCGCCCTTTTTCCCGACGGCATCGGCGGTGAACTCCGGCACCACCTCAGTTGGATCGAAGACATCGTAGCCCAAGGACCGAAGGAAAGGCAGCACGACGGCTGTCTTTACGGCTTCTTCCGTAGCCATGGTGCTTGAATGCGATTTCACGCGTTCAGATATCGCGCGCAGACTTTCTTCTATCGTGCTCATGATTCCCCCAACAGCTATAAAAGGAAGAGTTGCTGAAGTACGAATTCCAGTCAATCCAGAATTGCGGGGCAAATGACGAATTGATTGTATGCGCGATCGGGTGGTTATCGACAAAAAGCTTTCCTGCCAGTCCTAGATCTCCATTCAAGATGCAGAAGACACCGACTTAATGAGCGAGGATTGGATGCGTCCGGTACCTTTTGCAGCCTCAGCGCTTTATTTCAGATCCGGTGCTACAACGGCGGCGTTAACGATGGGGGATCATGAAGTTTGAGATTGTAGCATTGGCCATGCTGATCGGCGTGTCAGTTGCAGACCGAGCTTGGGCATATTGAGCCGACCGCACCATCATGCGTGAACGGGTCCGGCAGATTTGATGACCAATACGACTTCGACAATTGCCAACGCAATGTCGAGAACTTCAAATCGGAGATTGAGAGCTTCGTTGACTGCAAGCTACGAGAAATCAATGAAGCTGACGATGAGGCGGAGCAAGCTGCGGAGGAAGCTAGGAGCAAGGCCACTGAGGCACAAGACGTTGCGAGCAAGGCCAAGAATGAAGTTGAAAGGCTCAGTTCTGATCACAGCCAGGCCGTCAATGATTTCAATACGAGAGCAGGCAACTAAGCAGGAGCTCTTAGTCAGCAACGGAGCGTCTTCTCGCCGTCTGGTTGAGGTCAAAGCGCGCCTCCACAGTGCGGCAGACGTGGGTTGGCTCCCTCTTCGACCCAGCTTGGTGCCGAGCCACGCTCGACCTATATTCGCAAGTGAGGCCGGGAGTGCTGGCAAATGCTGCAGAGCAAGTTGACGCTGCTATCAAAGCTGCTAAAAAGCCAGCCATCGAGTGATTGGGTAGCAAATCGGTCGCAATAGCCGGTTTGCAGAGATCAACAGAATGTCGATTTCACCACCTTTTCAAGCAGATGGAAGAGTGTCCGAGTGGTTTAAGGAACCGGTCTTGAAAACCGGCGTGCGGGAAACCGTACCGTGGGTTCGAATCCCACCTCTTCCGCCATGCAGCATTGATTTTGCTGCATAATTTCCGCTTTCCGCCCAAAAGTTGTACGCTTATCATAACGATAGGATGCCATCTAAGTGGAACCGGCGCGCAGTGGTCGAGCTTCCGTTTTGCTGTCGCCCCGATGATCGACTGGACGGATCGGCCCAGAAACAAGGTGACTTCGTGTTCAGTCGTACTTCTCGTCGTACCGTGGGTATTGGGCCTCCCTCACCTAGCCCTAAATCGGCACCCTCTAATCCTTGCAAAAATTCACAAGGCGAATAGATTCAGTCTATCAGATAGCTTTTGCTGGTGACCACGGATGTACTGGCACCGTGCTGATGCAATCAAAGAAGGGTCGGCGCGAGCATTCGCCCCGACCTTTTTCTTTGCTGGCGCCGACAGCAAAAAAAGCCCCGCCCGAGGGTGAGGCTGACAGCGCTAAGGGAGGGCTTCCGTTTTGCTGTCGCCCCGATGATCGACTGGACGGATCGGCACCGAAATAACGACCTCTGATGCCCGTGTGGTACTTCTCGTCGTCCTGCGCGGACGGCTAGAAATTAAAGTATAGGCTCACACCTGACCTACGTTGGTAGGGGTAATAGTCGCGATAGCCGTAGTGGGGGTATTCATAATTTCGGGGATAGCCATAGTTCCGCGGACGGTAGCATGAGCCGTAATACCGACAGTCTCGGTAAGCGTATCGCTGGTGCTTCCAGTGGCCATTCGCATGCTTTTTGCCATGGCTGCGGTGTTTGACCTGCTCGATGTCGGCGGCGTGCATTGGCACTGCTTTCGGCACGACGATCGGTGTGGCGTTTAGCGGCAGGGCGAAAGATGCAGCCAGGACTACGGCTGCAAGTGCGGGAAAAAGTTTCTTCATCATCGGCGCATCCTTTCAGGCGTCTAGCCTGGGTTAATAAGCATTAACCTAGGATGAACGGATGGGCGCTGCCTTGATCTAGCCATCGCGGCGGCTTGTAACGCCGTGTCTAGCCACCTCTTTCACAAACCAAAGTGAAGCCTTTTCTTTCGATTACGAAAAGTATCCAGCATCTCCTCCACGAAAGCATCTTTGTCTACCGGCGTGCCGGGATGCAATCGATGCTCCTGTACCCACTGGTCCCATTCCAATGCTTTGATTGCCTCTCTAATCATCCTGTAGCGCTCCGCCAGGCGCTCCCTTGTTAGCTCGACAGTTTGGATCTTCAGGAGCTCGACCTGTCTCCATGCAGGTCGAGCCGCCAACCAGACGCCGGCTATCGCCAGCACCGCCACAAACGCCACACCATTGTCATTTGGTGAGTCGTGAGATCGAATTCTCCGTGAACGGCGAGGCTGGGAACTAACGTCCGCATTGCGGCTGGAGCAATGAGAGAAGACCAAGACCGACCGGCGACCTTTGCGTCGATGATGAGATGATGTACAGGCTGCGGCAGGACGCGACTGCCATTAACTCAAGAATGGGGTCGGGCGGCAGATTGACGTCACGTCGCTGCCACGAGATCACGTGGCCGTCCTCTGAGCCTGCGTCGCAAAGACGTCCTGACATGACACGGCAACCTTGCAGGGCTGAAGTCATTCCGCGTTAGGCTTGCTTCAACCCTCTAATTGAGCCGCTTTAGGCTCTCGGCGTTCGCGCAGCTCGATCCTGCGCGAGAGGCAGCAGTCGCCTATCCCGGCTGATTTGATATCATTGGGGCTTCAACAGCAAGGGAAACAGCCGTGATAGCGGCGGCGCCAAGGTTCTTCGAATTTTCCAGATTTTGGTATACCCAGTGTCTTAAGCGGCCCAACAAGCGCGAGGCTCCCTTATGATCGTTCAAGCTTGCATCAACGGCGCACGGCCGAGGGATTTCCATCCGCTCATTCCGCTGACGATCGATGCCATGGTGCGCGATGCCGCCGCTTCGGTCGCGGCGGGTGCCGCGGAGCTCCACATTCATCCGCGCGGAGCCGACGGCAAGGAGAGCCTTGCCGCCGTAGACGACACGCTTGGCGCGATCCGCCGCGCCTGTCCGGGAACGCTGATCGGTGTGTCCACCGGCGCCTGGATCGAAGGCGATCGGGAGAAAACGCGGGCAGGCATCCGCTGCTGGCGCGTTCTGCCGGATTATGCGTCGGTGAACCTGTCGGAAGACGATGCGCCTGGTGTCATCCAGTTGCTCCGGCAGAAGGGCGTCGGGATTGAAGTCGGGCTGGCATCGGTCGCCGATGCGGAGCGCTACACCAGCCTCGAAGATCATGAGCGGGTCTTTCGACTGTTGATCGAGCTTGACGACGATCAGGATCTGCAGCGCGCATGCGATATCAGGGATGGCATCATCGAGGTGCTTGAGCGCAGCCGCGTCAATCGGCCGATCCTCCTGCACGGCTTCGACGGGACTGTCTGGCCCTTCGTCCGATCGGCGCGCGAACGCCGCTATTCCACCCGCATCGGCCTGGAAGATGGTAAGCACCTCCCGGATGGAACGATTGCGAGTGACAATGCTGCATTGGTCGCGGCGGCCGTTGCAATCTTCCGCGGCCAATCGAACTGATCCCACTGTCGAATTTTCGCCGTCGTCGGTCCCCTTGATCCCGGCCGATCGTTGCTCGCGAACGAGAACCATGACAACTGAATAGAAGCTTTCCGGTTTTCGGAATTCGGGGCGCCTGATAAATATTTCACGAAAAATACGAGTATATGAGGACGCCAATAGAACCCCAGAAGATAAGCGGTGCCAGTATCATCCCGGCGACAATAATCTTAGTCACAGCAAAAACTCCGCAAACTCCGCCCCGGCGCAAAATCTATGGCAGCGGCCGAAGCGTTAGTATGGGCATGAAGTCCGAGACAGGTCGGACCTTGGTCTGAGCTTGGCTGCGGCGGATGAGTGCCGGGCTCATTTATCCCCGCGCACTGGGCGCCGCCGGTAAGGGATCGCCGGCGTTCTGGAGGTCTGCGCGTGAGTTGATTGAAGAAGGGTCGCGTAGGACTGAAGAGCAGCCTGGCCGGCCCCTTCGCATTGACTATCCCATGCCAACATGATTTCCCGTCCGGATCACGACAGCGCTGTGCGTCTTTTCAGACGCGCAAAGGACGCTGCAGCACTTTGAATTACTGCGGGGACATCATGGCCGACATCATTGTAAAGGACAGCAACGGGACTCAGCTTCAAGACGGCGATTCCGTGACGCTGATCAAGGACCTCAAGGTCAAGGGAACTTCGGAGACGCTGAAGCGCGGAACCCTGGTCAAGGGCATTCGCCTGACCGACAATCCTGGTGAGATCGAGTGCAACACCAAGCAGGTCAAAGGCCTCGTACTGAAAACCGAGTTTTTGAAGAAGGCATAGGGTCTCCTCGCCCACCATCAATCGTCCTTGAGTGCCTCCTGCGGCAGTTCCTCGGTGATCACCTCGAAGCGGGAAAGCGTTGCCGGGCCGAAGGCCGTCGACATGGCGACGTCGGTGGCGTCGCGCCCGGTCGCCATCAGGATCCGGCCGATGCGTGGCGTGTTGTGGCGGGCGTCAACCGTATGCCAGTGGCCTCCGAGAAAGACCTCGAACCAGGCGCTGAAATCCATTGGATTGGGATCGATCGGAACGCCGATATCGCCGAGATAGCCCGTGCAATATCTGGCTGGGATATTCATGCATCGGCAAAGCGCGATGGCGAGATGGGCAAAGTCGCGGCAGACGCCCGCCTTATCGGTGAAGCCGCCATGCGCGGTCCGGAGAACGTCCGCCTTCAGGTAATCGAAGGTGATGTGGTCATGGACGAAATCGCAGATCGCCTGGACACGCGCCCAGCCGAGCGGCGTCGATGAGAACGTGGCCCAGGCAAAATCGGCAAGCCTGTCGGTGTCGCAATAGCGGCTGCCAAGCAGGAAGACCAGCACATCATCTGGCAGGTCATTGATCGCGTGCTGGACGGCATCGTCGGGAACGATGTCGGGCTGACCGCTGTCGTAGATCTCGAATTCCGTCGAGATTGTCGTCAGGCCCGGCGGGGCGACGATCCGGCTGCAGGCATTGCCGAACACATCAGTATAGCTCCAGGCCTCGATCGGCTGGTCGAATGTCAGGATCTGATCGCTGAGAAGATCGGCACGACGGGATGGGTGGATATTGAGGACGAGCAGCATTGGCGTTGGCTGCATGCATTCGTAGCCCAGATGAAACCCGGCGCGTATCTTCATGGTGGCTTCCTTGTCGCGTCTCCGCATTGGCAGAGGTGAGTAGGGAACGCTGATCGCGCTACCCGGTTCCCGCAAGACCGGGACTGTCACCGCCTGGCTAGCCAGATTGCCTTGTGGTGACGTTCACCTGCACCGTCATGCTGTCGAAATCCTTCCCATCCCCGTCATAGCTGCCGCTCAACGGGACTGCCTGGCGCGGATCGCGGGCAACGGCGACACGAATGAGATCGCGGTTGCCGACGATGCCGTTGGTCGGATCGAACTCCGTCCAGCCGGCGCCGGGAAGATAGATCTGGCACCATGCATGCGTCGAACCGCCGCCGAGCACGGTGGAGCCGTCCCGGTCGGGAACATAGACATAACCCGTGACGAACCGCGCCGCGAGGCCGAGGACGCGTGCCGCCTCCATCATCAGCAGCGCAAAATCCCGGCAGGTGCCGGAACGAAGCTGCAAGGTCTGCACCGGCGTCTGAGTCCCATGTTCCTGGCGCCGCGCATAGACGAAGCTTTCCCGAATGGCATAACAGAGCGTCATCAGCAGGTGCCCGGTCTCCGTCGGACGTCCAACGCGCACGAACTGGCGCGCCCAGCGTCCGACCTCGTCGTTCGGATCGGGATAATGGCGCTGCATCGCCGGCGTCAGATCGGCAATCTCATCCTTGTCGTAGGAGAATGGATAGGTCAGGGCCTCGTCGTCGACCTTGAGATCCAGGGCGACCTGCGGCGTATGATCGAGCGTGATCCAGGTTTCGAAACGAAGCTCGGACGCCGGCCGCGAAATATTGATGAGCGCCACGCAATTGCCGAAAACATCGTGGATCCAGCGCACATGACTTTCCTCAGGATAGATCGTCAACGACGCTTCGATCAGCCGCTGGTCGAAACTGTCGCGCGGTCGGAACATCAAGCGGTGCTCGCCGAATTCGACCTCCCTGACGTAGCGATAGGACGTGATGTGGCGGACGGAGAAAATCGTCATGAGCCGCCGTCCGGTAATCTGTTCACTTTGCTGCTCCAAGACGGCGATGCCGCCCCTCCTCTGCGGAAGCGCCCAGCCCGCTTTCCCGCTCATCCCGATTTCTTGTCATATAAGCACATTCGAAAGATTGCTATTGTATCTTCAACCGATCGACGGCAGGGCCGTCCAACCTAAGAGGATAACATGCATATCATCTGGGACGTTCTGACGCTTCTGCTGACAATTGGCTCGCTCTATGGCGGTCGCGAATACCGGATTATTCGCGCCCGTGCCCGCGCTCAAAACTGGGGCAACTTCTGACCTGATCCCAATATCATTGATTCGATCCGGATATCTCTGATTCAATTTGAATCATGGTGCGCATCGGATCGTTGCCGGTCGCGGTTACGTCGAATGACGTAAAGCCACACGTTTAAGAAAGTGCTTTATTAGCTGAGACGGAGTCTATCCGTCCATTCTCCCTGTTATTCTAAGCCCGCCTCACCCCAGGCGGGCTTTTTTATTCAGTCGCCTGCGTCACTTCTTTGCGCCGGCGGAAAGCACCCGATGGGTCGCGTTGTCCATGGCGTGGCTCGCTTCCTGTCCATCCTTCTTCAGCCCGTATGCGGTATTGCCGCAACCGGAAAGTGTCAGCAGGCAGATGCAGGCGATGGCGATTGCAGCTTTTGGCATCAAGTGTTTTCCCCCGGATTGAATGGCGATTCAGAGCATGATGCCGAAAAGTGTGAGCGGTTTTCGGACGACATCATGCTCTAACTCTTAATTTAGAACAGGATTCAGATTTTAGGCCGACTGGGCCTAAAATCATCCTATTCTAGAGAAAATGATGCACTCCTCGCCAAAATCAATCCGCAGGAGATAAGCGCGAACTGGCGGTATGGAACTCCATGACGCGGATCGGCGTTAACGGGAGCTATCCAAACCGGGGTTAACGACATGGATTATCAGATTGCCTTCGCTGCGACGGTCGCAACAGCATCCTTCCTCTTCTTCATGTTGATCGTCCACCGGACCTGATTGCCAGCCGGAGGTGGATTGGGCTTGAGGCGCTCGATCACTTGACCATCGCCGACCCAGTTTGCGATCCGGAGAGATGGCAGCACCAAGTGCTATTGCGTCTGCAGTCGGCGTTGATCAGGCGGCGTAGACCGGAAGGTCTGGCGAGCATAGATGGCCGAAGATCCGTCAGCAAACACGGGAAGCGTGAAGAAGAAGTGTTTCGACATCCGAAAGTATTACGACAATAAAAAATGTGTTAAAGTTTAATCAATTGTGAGGCTTAACTATCTATTAACAATATAGTTGCGCTCCTTCCGCTTCCGCTTATGCTTTACGCAAAAGGGGAGAGGAAAGATGTTTAGCAAAAGCCTGATCATGCCTTTCGGATTCGCAATGCTCGCCATTGCCGGCCTGCTCTTCCAGATTGCCGCCCACGCGCTAAACTCTCCGGTCACCTTGCTGCAGCCGTGAGTCACATAAGTTGCTGAACCTGCAAGCAATCTCAGTAACTGGGAGTGGAACTTCCTTTCGTTTCGTGCATTCTGTGACTCGTTTTGCCAGGAGGGAGATAACCATGGAAGACGCAGGCGTGGGTTGGATTGCAGCCATCATTATCGGCGGTGTCGCCGGATGGCTGGCGGAAAAGGCCATGCGCAGCAGCATGAGCCTGCTCATGAACATATTGCTCGGCATCATCGGCGCGATTGTCGCCAACTGGATCCTGGGTTTGTTGCACATCCAGCCGCTCGCCGGTTGGCTGGGTTATCTGATCACCGGTTTCGTCGGTGCCTGCATCTTGATCGCGATCGGGCGCGTCATCCGCCGTTGACGGTAGCTTTTGCCGTCATCGGAAATATTGAAAGCCGGGCGTTCATGACGTCCGGCCTTTCTTCACCCTATATTCCCGTTCAACGGCGGCTGAGCAGGCCGAACACGTAGGCAATGCCTGCCGTCACCGCGAGTGCCATGAGCGGTTCTTCGCGCACCTTGTCGCGCAGTTGCTCCGTCATCAGCGAAGCCTCGTCGGTAACCGCCGACTTCGCCCCCTGCCCCAGCGCCACCACGCTTTCCGTCAGCCGGGAAAGATCGTTGCGAAGGGCTGCGACCTGCGCCGACAGATCGTCTGCTGCTATGTCAGCCTTGACGCGCGCAGCGGTGGATTCGGCGGAAGCGGTTTTCAATTCTGCCATGGTCTGCTCCTGTTTCATGGGATGCCGCTTCAACGAAATGGCGGCCAAAAAGGTTCCGTTGGAGCCGATCTTTTGTTCGCCGCAAAGCTGCTGCCGCGCTGCCGTCGGTCCGCGCAGCTTTTCGCGTGACAAACCCTTCATTTCCTGTCGGGTTTGTTTTAAGGAACGTCGAATGTCTGCCCGCGCGCGGGTCAATGATACTGCGAGGTTTGCGTTTCTATGTTCCATATCCTGAGAAGGGCCGCTCAGACCTGGGTCGCCAAGCTGCTGATGCTTCTGCTGGTCGCGTCCTTCGGCATCTGGGGCGTCTCCCGGTCGCTGATAACGGGCAGCAATAGCACCACGGTCGTGACCGTCGGCGATCAGCATGTGGACGTCAACGAATTCCACCTCGCCTATCAGCGCCAGGTGGCAAGCGTCAGCCAGCAGTTCGGCACGCGCCTCACCCCCGAGCAGGCCCGCGCCTTCGGCATCGAGCAGCAGGTGCTCGCCCAGCTCGTCGCCGGCGCCTCTCTCGACCAGCTCGCCGAAGACATGAACCTCGGCCTGTCGCAGGATCGCCTCGCCCAGTTGATCGCCGACGATCCGGCGTTCAAGGCGGTCAACGGCCAGTTCGACCGCGAGCTCTTCGTCTCGCGTCTTCGCAATGCCGGCATCCGCCAGGACGATTACATCAAGGAGCGCAGCAAGGTCGCTGTCCGCAGCCAGGTGGTCGATGCCATCTCCAACGGGTTCACGGCCCCGAAGACGCTGGTCGATGCCCTGAAACTCTATGGCGATGAAAGCCGCAGTATCGACTACCTGCTGCTGACCAACGCCAATATCGAACCGATCAAGGCGCCTGCCGACGACGTGCTGGCGACATGGTTCGATGGCGTCAAGCAGCGCTACCGGGCGCCGGAATACCGCAAGCTCGTTTATCTCAAGCTGCAGCCCGCCGATATCGCCGATGCGGCGACCGTCACCGACGACCAGATCCACGAAGCGTTTGACAAGAGCAAGGATACCTATCGAACGCAGGAAAGCCGCACCATCGAACAACTGACCTTCACCAGCAAGGATCTCGCCGTCGCCGCCGAAACGGCGCTGAAGAGCGGCACCGGCTTCGACCAGCTGGTTTCCGACCAGGGCAAGACGGCAAGCGACGTGCTGCTCGGCGAGTTCACCAAGGACAAGGTTCCCGACCAGGCCGTTGCCGATGCGGCTTTTGCGGTTTCGCGCGATGGCGGCACGACGCCTGTCGTCGATGGCTCCTTCGGCCCCGTCATCCTGCGCGTCACCAACATCAAGCCTGAAACGACGAAGAATTTCGACGAGGTGAAGGAGGATATCCGCAAGCAGCTAGCACTCTCCAATGCCTCTCAGGAAGTGATCAACGTTCACGATCGCATCGAGGACCTGCGCGCGGGCGGTTCCACGCTCGAGGATATTGCCGGCCAGCTGAAGCTCACCGCCGTGGCCGTCGACGCCGTCGATATGACCGGCGCCGACAAGGACGGCAAGGAGGTCAAGGATCTCCCCGCCAAGCAGCAGCTGCTCGGCGAAGCCTTCAAGACCGAGGTCGGCGTCGATGCGCCGCCGCTGCCGATCGGCAATGACGGCTATGTCTGGTTCAACGTCCGCGAAATCACGCCGGACCGCGAGCGCCTGGTGGCCGAGGTGCACGAAAAGGCCGTCGAGGACTGGACGGCGGAGCAGCAGAAGGCCGAGCTCGCCAAGAAGGCCGGTGAATTGAAGGCCGAAGCGGCCAAGGGCACGGCACTTGCCGATATCGCGACGCCGCTCGGCATCGCCGTCGAGAGCAAGAGCGGCGTCACCCGCTCCACCGATGATGCGGTCCTCGGCCGGGCAGGCATCACCGCCGCCTTCTCCGGCCCCGTCGACACGGTCGCAAGTGCTGTCGGCGCCGATCCCTCGACGCAGATCCTGCTGAAGGTCACCGAGGTCAACACGCAGCCGACCGGCGATGTGCTGAACAACCGCGATGCCCAGATCACGGCCATGGCCAATGCTGCCGGCGATGATATTCTCGATCAGATGGTCAACCTGCTGCAGACGCAGTACGGCGCGCAGATCAACCAGACCCTCGCCGAACAGGCGACGGTCCGCTAGGAGGCTTTATGACCGATCTGAAGCCGTTCCTGGCCAAGGCCGCAAGCCGCGAGCCGCTGACGCGTGAGGAGGCCCGAGCCGCCTTCGACATCCTGATGTCGGGCCAGGCGACGCCCTCGCAGATCGGTGGCTTCCTGATGGCGTTGCGCGTGCGCGGCGAAACCGTCGATGAGATCGTCGGCGCCGTCACCGCGATGCGCTCGAAGATGCTGACCGTCGAGGCCCCGGCCGATGCGATCGACATCGTCGGCACCGGCGGCGATGCCAGCGGCACCTACAACATCTCGACGCTGGCGGCGCTGATCGTCGCCGGCGCCGGTGTTCCTGTCGCCAAACACGGCAACCGGGCGCTGAGTTCGAAATCGGGCGCAGCCGACAATCTGGCGGCACTCGGCGTCAAGCTCGACGTCGGTCCCGAGATCATTTCCCGCTGCATCGCGGAAGCCGGCGTCGGCTTCATGTTCGCCCAGCTGCATCATTCTGCCATGCGTCATGTCGGCCCCTCCCGGGTCGAGCTTGGCACGCGCACGATCTTCAACCTGCTCGGGCCGCTTTCCAGCCCGGCCGGCGTCCGTCGCCAGCTGCTCGGCGTCTTCTCGCCGCAATGGCTGGTGCCGCTTGCCGAAGTCATGCGTGATCTCGGCTCCGAATGCGTCTGGGTGGTCCATGGCGATGGCCTCGACGAGATCACCACGACCGGCATCACACACGTCGCGGCACTCGAAGACGGCAAGATCCGCACCTTCGAGCTCTCGCCCGCCGATTTCGGCGTCAGCCCTTGCTTGCTCGCCGACATCAAGGGTGGTGACGGTGTCGCCAATGCCGCAGCCCTTCGCGAGGTGCTCGGCGGCGCCAAGAACGCCTATCGCGATATCTCGCTCGCCAATGCGGCTGCCTCGCTCGTGATCGCAGGCAAGGTCGCAACGATCCGCGACGGCATGACGCTGGCCACGCAATCGCTGGATAGCGGCTCTACCGCACTCGCTCTCGACAAACTCATCGCCGTTTCCAACGATATCGACTAGGATTGCCCGATGACCGATATCCTGAAGAAGATCGAACTCTACAAGCGCGAGGAGATCGCCGCCGCCAAGGCGACGGTGTCGCTTGCCGACTTGAAGGCGATGCAGGCCGATCAGTCCGCCCCGCGCGGCTTCCACAAGGCGCTCGTTGCCAAGCGTGATGCCGGCCGCTTCGGCCTGATCGCCGAAATCAAGAAGGCGAGCCCGTCGAAGGGTCTCATTCGCCCGGATTTCGATCCGCCGTCGCTGGCGAGCGCCTATGAGGCCGGCGGTGCCGCCTGCCTTTCGGTGCTGACCGACAGGCCGAGTTTCCAGGGCGCGCCGGAATTTCTGACGGCCGCTCGCGCTGCCTGCACGCTGCCGGCGCTGCGCAAGGATTTCATGTTCGAGACCTATCAGGTGCAGGAAGCCCGCGCCTGGGGTGCCGATTGCATCCTGCTGATCATGGCTTCGCTGTCTGACGACGAGGCCGAACGCCTGCAGGACGAAGCCTTTGGCCTCGGTATGGACGTGCTGGTCGAGGTCCACGACGCCGAGGAGATGGAGCGGGCACTGAAGCTTTCCTCGCTGCTCATTGGCATCAACAACCGCAATCTGCGGACCTTCGAAGTCAGCCTGAGCGTCAGCGAGACGCTTGCCCCCATGGTGCCGGACGACCGGCTGCTGGTCGGCGAAAGCGGCATCTTTACCCATGCGGATTGCAAGCGCCTGCAGGCCGTCGACATCAATACCTTCCTCGTCGGCGAGAGCCTGATGCGCAAGGACGACGTAGCCGCCGCCACCCGCGCGTTGCTTTTTGGCGAAGCCGCCATCGCGGCCGAATGATATGAGCGGCCAAAAGCCAGGGCTCACTCATATCGATGCCTCCGGCGAGGCGCATATGGTCGATGTCTCCGATAAGGCCGAGACGGTGCGCATCGCCACTGCCGAGGGCCATGTGAAGATGGCGCCGGAAACGCTCGCTCTCATCGTCCAAGGCAATGCCAAGAAGGGCGATGTGATCGGGACGGCGCGCCTTGCCGGCATCATGGCGGCAAAACGCACCGCCGATCTCATCCCGCTTTGCCATCCGCTGATGCTGACGAAGGTCACGGTCGAGATCGCGGAAGATGCCGCCCTGCCCGGTCTGCGCGTTACGGCCACCGCCAAGCTGACCGGCAAGACCGGTGTGGAGATGGAGGCGCTGACCGCCGTCTCGGTCGCTTGTCTGACGATCTACGACATGGCCAAGGCGGCCGATAAGGCAATGGAGATCGGCGGTATCAGACTTCTAGAAAAGTCCGGCGGAAAATCCGGCGATTTCCTTCATCCGGAGGCAAGATGAACCTTCTTCCGGTCGCCGAGGCTCTGAACCGCTTGCTCTCTCGCGCAAAGCCCGTTGCGGCGTCGGAGACGCTGCCGCTTGCCGAGGCTGAGGGCCGTGTCCTGGCCGTCGAGCTGACGGCCCGCCTGACCCAACCGCCCTTCAACGCCTCTGCCATGGATGGCTATGCGCTACGCCGCGAAGACGCGCCGGAGCCAGGCGCCGTGCTGAAGGTCATCGGCATGTCTTCCGCCGGCCACGGCTTCGAGGGAAGCGTCAGCCAGGGAGAGGCCGTCCGTATCTTCACCGGCGCGCCTGTTCCGCCAGGCGCTGATAGCGTCCTGCTGCAGGAGGATGCGGAGAAGATCGAGGGCGGCATCAGGACCAATTTCCCTGTGCGGCATGGCCAGCATGTGCGTCCCCGCGGCCAGGATTTCGCCGAAGGCGAAGCCGTGTTGTCGGCCGGCACCGTGCTCGATTTCTCGCGGCTGACGGTCGCTGCGGGCATGAACCGACCTGATGTCGAGGTGCTGCGGCGCCCGCTGATCGCCATCCTCGCAACCGGCGACGAACTGCTGCCGCCCGGAAGCACGCCCGGCCCTTCGCAGATCATCGCATCCAATACGTTTGGTATTGCAGCCCTTGCCCGCAAAGCCGGCGCCGATGTGCTCGATCTCGGTATCGTGCCTGATGACAAGGCCAAGATCACCGCGGCGATCGGCACGGCGCGGGACGCCAAGGTCGATGTGATCGTCACGCTCGGCGGCGCTTCGGTCGGCGACCATGATCTGGTGCAGGCCACGCTGATCGAGGCCGGCATGCAGCTCGATTTCTGGCGCATCGCCATGCGCCCCGGCAAACCGCTGATGGTCGGCAGCTTCGGTGAGACGCACGTGCTCGGCTTGCCCGGCAATCCGGTCTCTAGCCTCGTCTGTTCGCTGCTCTTCCTTGAGCCGCTGATCCGCAAGCTCGCCTCCCTGCCGCCGGTGCGGCGCGAGGCAACGGTGGAGGCGGCCGTCACACTGCGCGCCAATGACCAGCGGCAGGACTATATCAGGGCGAAGCTTTCGAAATCCTCTGCCGGCGACTGGCTTGCCGAGCCCTTCGGCAAGCAGGATTCCTCGATGATGAAGGTCTTCGCCGCAGCCGATTGCCTTGTCATCCGCCCGCCGCATGCGCCGGAACTGCCGGCCGGAGCGCCCTGCCCGGTCATGCTGTTGCGGCCCGATCTCTTGGCATAATCTCAGCCTTTCAGCCGTTGCCGAAGAGCGCAAAAACGCCCGCCGGCGCGGCACCGCCGGTGCCCCCACCGAAATCCGCAACTATATGGGTGGCGATTCGGCTGAGTTCGCCCTGCGGCAGGTGGGCCCGTTCGGGATCGCCGATCAGCACCTCGATGCCGCTCGCCTGGCAACGCCGCAGGAAGGCCATCACCCGCAAGGCGAGCGTGGGATCGTAGAACAGGTCGCCGACCACGAGGAGGTCTATCTCCGGTGGCGGATCCTCGATGATATCGGCGGCCCGGGCTACGATATCCACGCCGTTGATCGCCGCGTTGAGGCCGATCGCGGCAATGGCATTGGCATCGATGTCGACCGCCGTCACCGCCGCTGCGCCGGCCTTCGCCGCCGCGATGGCGACGAGCCCCGAGCCGGCGCCGAGATCGAGGACACGGCGACCCACGACTATTTCCGGCCGGTCGAGCAGATAGCGGGCAAGCACGGCGCCGCCGGCCCAGGGATAGGCCCAATAAGGTGCCGGATCGGCTTCTCTGCGGCCTGCAAGCCGCCAGAGCCTGCTTGCGGGGCCTGCCGTATGAAGCCGGATCTCGGGAATGGACGGAACGGGTGAGATCGGCAGATTAGCTTTGATAAAGGCGACCGGATCGGGTTGCTGCATGCCCGGGCGTTTCATCGTCGTCTGCTCCTGCCGCCACCGAAGCTCAATAGTTCTTCATGGCAAGATGCGGCATGCCACCGTCGAGGAATTCAGTGCCATAGGCAACGAAGCCAAAACGCTCGTAGAGCGGCAGCTTGTCCGCCTGCGCTGTGAGATAGAAGCGGTTGTCGCGTGCGCCGCGATGCAGTTCCATTGCACGCCCGATCATATCAGCCGCAATGCCGCGGCCGCGCCATCGGCCAGCAACCGCAACCCGGCCGATCTTCACATGTTCCTCGGCGTAAATGGCTCTCAGCGTGCCGGAAACCTCGCCCGCCGTGACAGCGACGAGATGATGGGCGCTGAGATCGTCGGCATCGAATTCCTCGGCTTCGGGAACCTTCTGCTCATATACGAAAACTGCGCGTCGCAGCCGGAAGGCCTCATTGCAGAGCGTACTGAAAACCGGAACGCTGAGGATTGCCGTTTCCACCATCATCCTTGCCTCGCTGAGGGATACGACCCAAAACCCTCCGCCAGGACCGGCGAAGGGTTGCTGCATAATTCCTCAAATAGGAAACGATTTTAAGGACAAATTATGCATTAATTCAAAGCATTACAGCGCGGTGCTGCAGCGACAAAATCAGCCGGGCCTCTTCTTCGAAAACTTGCCCTTCGGCCCGGCGCCGCCTTTGCCGTCATATTTGGCGCCTTCGAATTTCGGCTTGTCGAATTTCGGCTTGTCTGACTTCGGGCCATCGAAGCCGGGTTTGCCCGGCTTCTTGCTCCAGGGCTTGCTATCCTGTCTCTCCTGGCCTGCATTGTCGGCTGCGGCGTATCCGCCGCCCGGACCCTTGCCGAACTTGTTCTTCGGCCGCTCGCCGCGGAACGTATCGTCCGGCCGCTCGTCGCGGGATGGCCTGCCGGCATAGGGCTTCGGCGACGGCGCCCGGCTAAAATCCGGCGTGCCGGGAAGCCTGGTCACGCGGATGCCGCGTTCGAGCGCCTTGTTCGGTCCGATCGCCGCCTGGAAGCTTTCGGCGCTCGCCGCGGCGATTTCCACGAAGGTCTCCTCAGGCTGCATCTTGATCGCGCCGATCTCGCGCTTCGTCACATTGCCGTTGCGGCAGAGCATCGGGATCAGCCAGCGCGGCTCGGCATTCTGCTTGCGCCCGACCGAGACGGAGAACCAGACGCTAGCGCCGAAATCCTCGCGCGGTCCCTTCTGCGCCGGCTCGTAGGGCTCGGCATTGTCGCGGCGCTTGCGGCTGCGTTCGTCCTGCACGGTAACTTCGATGAGATCTTCCGGCGCCGAATGATTGGTGCGGTAAAGACGCAGGAAGGCGGCGGCAAGCTTTTCGGCGCCGTGGCTGGCGAGAAGCTGCTGTACCAGCCCCTGCTCTTCCTCCTGCGGCGTTTCGTTGAAGATCGGGTCGGCGAGCAGCCGCTCGTCGTCGCGTTCGCTCACCTCCTCGGCCGAGGGCGGTCGCGCCCAGGCAGCCGAAATACCGGCATTCTCCAGCAGGCGCTCTGCCTTGCGCCGTGCGTTGAGCGGCACGATCATGGCGCTGATGCCCTTGCGTCCGGCCCGGCCGGTACGGCCGCTGCGGTGCAGCAGCGTTTCCGGATTGGTCGGCAGGTCGGCGTGGATGACGAGATCGAGGCCCGGCAGGTCGATGCCGCGGGCGGCGACGTCGGTCGCGATGCAGACCCGGGCGCGCCCGTCGCGCATCGCCTGCAGCGCATGGCTGCGTTCGTTCTGCGTCAGCTCGCCGGACAGCGCCACCACGGCGAAATTGCGGTTGTTGAACCGCGCGGTCAGATGATTGACGGCAGCGCGCGTCGAGCAAAAGACGATGGCGTTGGTCGCCTCGTAATAACGCAGCACGTTGATGATCGCATTCTCGCGGTCGCTCGGGGCCACCATGAGCGCGCGATATTCAATGTCGATATGCTGCTTTTCCTCGGCCGCGGTGCTGATGCGCACGGCATCGCGCTGGTAGCTCTTGGCAAGCTTGGCGATCGCCGCCGGCACCGTTGCTGAAAACATCAGCGTCCGGCGTTCGTCCGGTGCCGCATCCAGGATGAATTCGAGATCCTCGCGGAAGCCGAGATCGAGCATCTCGTCGGCCTCGTCGAGCACGGCAGCCTTCAGTTCCGACATGTCGAGCGCCCTGCGGCGGATATGGTCGCAGAGCCGGCCGGGCGTGCCAACGACGATATGGGCGCCGCGTTCGAGCGAGCGGCGCTCGCTGCGGATGTCCATGCCGCCGACGCAGCTGACGATCACCGCGCCAGTCATCTCAAAGAGCCATTCGAGCTCACGCTTCACCTGCAGGGCAAGTTCGCGCGTCGGGGCGATGACGATGGCGAGCGGCGCGCCGGCATTGCCGAAGCGCTCCCTGCCTTCGAGCAGCGTCGGCGCCAGCGCCAAGCCGAAGGCGACGGTCTTGCCGGAACCGGTCTGGGCCGAGACCAGCGCGTCGGAAGCGGCAAGCGCCGGATCGAGCATCGCCTTCTGCACCGGGGTGAGTTCGGCGTAACCGCGCTTCTGCAACGCCTTGGCGATCGCCGGGACGACGCCGTTAAATTCTGTCATGGATTCGATCTTTCGGAGCTGTCAGGCGCGTTGCTGCGCCATGGCCGGAGCCAGCCGGCGGGGTATTTGCGCCGTTCCTAGCCGCTCCCGCGGCGATTGTCAAAGCGTACGGCTACGCCACAGCCAGACGTCGATGCGGCTTGCCCGGCCGCGTAGCGCCGTTTCCAACGGTCCCTCCATGCGGCCGGACTGCGTGAGCACGCTATCGGGGCCGGCAGCGCGGACGATTTCGGCGCTCAGCGCCAGTTCGACACCATGGCGGGCAGCCACCTCCATCAGCCGGCTGCCGACATTGATGGTGTCTCCCGCCGCCGTGATCTGCTGCCGGTCGCCGGTGCCCAATCGCGAGGCGACGATCGGGCCGCAATGGGCGCCGACCTTGAAGCCGATCTTCTTCGGGGCAAAGCCCGCATGCGCTTGAAGCCAAGCCCGTGTGCGCTCGCAGAGGCTGACCGCGCAGGCAGCGGCGCGGGCGGCATCATCATCGGCCGGCTCCGGTAGGCCGAACAGGATCATCGCCCCGTCGCCCATGAAGCTGGTGATGGCGCCGCCATGGGCGCGCGCCTCCTCGTCGACCAGTTCGAAGAAGCCGCTCAGCATCTCGCTGACCGCCACTGGCCCGACATTTTCGCTGAGGCCGGTGAAACCCGAGAGATCAATGAAGATGACGGCGGCGTTCTGGCGCACCGGCGCAGCAAGGAAATTCGGATCGCGCGCCAGCCACTCGCCGAGGCCGGGCGCCTCGATGCGCTGCAGGAGCGCGCTCTGCTCGGCGAAATGGCGGGCGCGGCCGCGGTCGAGCCAGAGCTCGGCCGCCCCGTAGATCAGCGCCGGCGGCAGCGCTGCGGCGATCGGCAGCGCCGCACTCAACCAGTAGCCATGCGCAAAAGCCGACAGATTGATCATCGCCCAGACGATCAGCGTCAGCACGATGATGATGTAGCCTGCCGCACTGCGGCGCCAGGCAATCAGCGAAACGAGCACGAGCGTCAGACCGACGGCAATGCCGGCATCGATCAGCCTTATCCTACGGTCGCGCACCATGCCGTCGCCGGTGACGAGATGGGTGATCGCGGTCGACATCACCTCGACGCCCGGCATGACGGGATCGAACGGCGTCGGAAAGACGTCGCCGCCGCCAGTCACCGTCGAACCGATAACGACGATGCGACCAGTGATCGCATCCGCCGAAAGCTTGCCATCCAGCGCATCGGCGGCGCTGAAGGTGGCGATGCTGCCATGCCCGCCATAAAAAGTCACCGGCAGGCGCTGGCCGATATCGGTGGGAATACGCAGCTTTCCGAGCATGATGGCATCGGGTTCGATGGTGGGGTCGACGCCGAGCGCCACCGACGCGACACGTAGCGGAAAAGCCGGATCCAGCCGGTCTGCGGAACGCGAGATCAGCGGAATGAAGCGCGGCGTGCCGGTCTGATCGGTTGCGACATTGACGATGCCGACCGCGGCTGCCTCGGCAAAGCGCGGAAGCGGCAAGAGCAGCTGGTTTGCCTCAGGGATGGCGGCAAGCGGATCGCCTGCCGCATCCGTGACCCGCTGGCTGCTTTGCGCGAAAGTGGCAGCAGCCGCAATTACGCTCGGCCCCTGGCGAAGGGCAACAGTCAGCGCAGCATCACCCGCCTCCGGCCCCGGATCGACGAGCAGAATGTCGATCGCCAAAGCCTTCGGCTTCAACGCGGTGATCGCCTCGGCGAGGCGCGCAAGTGTCGCCCGATCGAGCGGATAACCGTGCGCCCTAGCGGTGCGGTCGTCGATCGCAACGATCGAGACGACGGGCGGCGGTGTTTTCGCGCCGACGATGGCGCTGCGGATATCGGCAAGCGAGGCCTCCATCCGGTCGAGAAGGCCGCTTCCGGCATTGAGATGGGTATAGCCGAGCGCAGCCGCCCAAAGACCGGCGAGCAGCAGCGCGATCACGGTCAGTAGACGATGGTTCATGGGATTTATTGGCCGAGGCGGGCAAGAAGGGCGGCGGCGCGTGGCGCCGGCCAGCGGCGCACGACGAGGGGTTCTGTTCCGCCGGTAACGTCGACGCCCTCGCCCGGCGACAACACCACTGCCTCGCCGGCCGGTCGGCGGACCGCGACACTGCCTCTGACGACCAGCACCGAGGTCTTGCCGCCAGCGACATCGACAGCCCATTGCGTACCGCGCACGGCAGCGATCGCCTGCGGCGTCACGACCTGAAAACCACCGGCGTGCTGGGTGCTGTCGACATCGACGAGAATGGCCTTGCGCCGCAGCGATGCCGAATCAGGGCTGCCGTCGCGGTTGCGGTCGACGAGGCTGTAGGCGGCGCCGGCCTCCGCCGTTACCGTGACGCCGCCTGGACAACTGAGCACCTGGCGGGCGCCGGCATCACGCGATACCGTGCAGCCGGCAGACTGCGCAAAGGCCGCCCCATGCGGAATGAGGCCGAGAACGAGTGCGGCGGCAAGCAGGCTGCGAAGCGTCGTATCCATGGAAAGTCCCCTTGACCATGCGGAACAGCTCTTTTCGAAAGCGCCCGCCAACCGTCTTCTTCCATGTGAGGGATGATAGACGAATTCAAATATTTCCCTAGGCAAAAAAAGTAAACCGGCGCAATCGCCGGCGGAATTCTTACGTTCTACTATCCGTTTCAAGCACGGGTCCGGCATAACGCGCCCGCGGCCGGATCAATTCGCCGCTGTCGATCTGCTCCATCGCATGTGCAAGCCAACCGGCGGAACGGGCAAGCGAGAAGATGATGATCGGCGCCTCCCTTGGGAGGTCGAAGGCGGCGGCCATTGCGGCAAGCGCGAAATCGACGTTGACCTTCTCGCCGACCATCTCCTCGCCGGTTTCCCGGACCTCGGCAAACTGTGGCGGCAAGGCAAAGTGCGAAAGCAGCGCCAGAGCCCTGACATCGCCGTCGGGATAAAGCGGATGACCGAAGGCCGACAGGCGATTACCCTGGGCGAGCGTGCGGCGGATCGCCTTTTCCGCCCCAAGGGCGGAAGCGGTCTCGATCAAGGCGTCGACGCCCTGCCAGGCGGCGCCATGCAACGGCCCTGTCAGCGTCGCCAGACCGGACAGCACGACGGCCGAAAGGGCTGCACCCGCCGATGCCGTGACCCGCGCCGCAAAGGTCGAGGCGTTGAGTTCGTGATCGGCAAGCAGCACCAGCGCGCGACGCAGGCAATCGGCAGCGTCCGGCCGCTGCCAGCTTGCCGCAAGCCGCAAATGCAGCGGCTGGTCGGAAGGACCTGGCGCCAGCGCATCGGCGACGGTGCGGAGAACGCCACTTGCTTCGCGGCGGAGTGCTGCCTGCGAGCGGCCGAGCGATGGCAGATCCGAGGTCACCCGCCCTGCCAGCGCCAGGAAGGCAACCTGAAGCGACGGAGAGGCATGTCCGGTCCCGCTGCCGGAGGAAAGTGTTTCCGCGCCGTTCCAGAGCAGTGCCGCCGTCTGCTCCAGCGTCGCGACTTCAGCGAAATCGGCGGCATCCTTTCCGCGATAGAAAAGCCGTCCGCCGATGATGGTGGAAATTGCCGAGGAGAGAACCGGATCGCCCCAGCGGATCGCCTCGGCGGCGACCGTTTCGGTCTTGCGGCGGCCGGCATGGCGCTCGGCAAGCCGCTGTACGTCGGAAGCCTGGTAGAGGCTGCGGCGCGGGTCGGTGGGATCGGGCTTGGCACGGATGCGCCCGCGACTGACATTGGCATAGAGCGTCTGCGGCTTGGTCTTCAGCGCCCGCAACGCCTCCTCGGCAGTCAGCCACGACATTGGAGCCTCACATTGATCAATTACGTCAAGATTGACGTCAATGAGACTAGGTTGAATCATCCCCATCGTAAAGGAGAAAACAACATGAAAAATGGCTTGGAAGACGTCATTGCCGCCGAAACGCAGCTCTCGGATGTCGATGGCGAAGCGGGACGACTGATCATCCGCGGCGTATCGCTGGATCATCTGGTCGCAGACGGCACCTATGAAGGCGTCGCAGCCCTGTTGCTGGACGGGTTGATGGAGCGAAGCTTCAATGAAGTGGAATTGCGCGACTGGCTGGCGCAGGCGCGAACTGGGGTGTTCGACCACATCAAGGCCGCCGATGCCTCTTTGCTCGCCTTGCCTCCGGTCGATGCGATGCGGGCGCTGATCGCCCGGCTGCCTGACGGCGAGCATTTCGATACCGCGCTCAACCTTCTGGCGGCGCCTGCCGTCTTTCTGCCGGCGGTTTTGCGCCTGCAACGCGGTGAAAAGGCGATCGCACCGGACGCCTCGCTGCCGCAGGCCGCCGATATCCTGCGCATGCTGACCGGAAAATTGCCGACCAGGGAGCAGACGGCGGCACTCGATGCCTATCTCGTGACGATATCTGACCATGGCCTCAATGCCTCGACCTTCGCGTCGCGTGTCATCGCCTCGACGCAGGCTGGTCTCACCTCTTCGGTGCTGGCGGCGCTGAGCGCCCTGAAGGGGCCGCTGCATGGCGGCGCGCCGGGTCCCGTGCTCGACATGCTGGATGCGATCGGAACGGCGGAGAATGCTTACCTGTGGCTCGGCGAAGCACTTGATCGCGGCGAAAGGCTGATGGGCTTCGGCCACCGCATCTATCGCGTCCGCGATCCGCGCGCCGATGCGCTGAAGGGCGCGCTGAAGCCGCTGATATCAACCGGACAGGTAAACAGCGGCCGAGGCGCGCTGGCGGAAGCCGTGGAGGCCGCTGCATTGGCGATCCTGAAGGCGCGCAAGCCGAACCGGCCGCTTGACGTCAATGTCGAATTTTATACCGCGCTGCTGCTCGAAACGCTCGGCTTTCCCCGTGAGGCCTTCACCGGCGTCTTCGCGATCGGCCGCACTGTCGGATGGCTGGCGCACGCGCGTGAACAGGCGCTCAACGGCCGGCTGATCCGCCCACGTTCGGTCTATATCGGGCCACTACCTGCCGCTGCATGAAAATTGAATTCGGCGGCAGAGCATCTTTCTGCCGCCGATCATTAACCGCCGACGAAGGCGGCGAGGTTGTCGAGCGTCAAACGGCAACCTTCCTCATTGTCTTCGAGGCGAATGCCGGAGGGGATGTTGTCGCAGACCATCGTCACATCGGTGCCGCCGTCCGCAGACGCCAGTGTCGTGCTGACCGTCATCTCGCCGGAAAAACCTTCATCCTCGGAATCGAAGACCGTAGCCCAGACGATGTTTTCGTCAGGCACGAGCTTGGCAAAGCGGCCTTCGAACTTGTCGGTCTTGTCGGAGCTCTTGCCCGGCTGCGATGTCTCGTCATCGGGATAGACGAGCGACATGCTGAAGGCGCCGCCTTCCCTGCCCTCGAAGGCATGAACGATGCCCTTCATCGAACCGGGCGGAAGCCAGGTGGCGACGGCATCTGCATCGAGGAAGGCGCGGTAGATGCGCTGGCGTGGTGCTGCGATGAAGCGTGAGACGGTGGTGCTGCGTCCGGTGTTCATGCCGGCGAGATAGCGCAAGCACGGATGTTATCCAGATCGTGCCAGAGCAATTCCAGCAAAAGTGCGCAGCGGTTTTGCGTCCGGAATTGCGTGAAAACAAAGAGATAGAGCATTTCCGTTACTCGAAGAAAACGGAAATGCTCTAACCGCGCGATCTGGTGTTGGCATTCGTCAGACGAGACGGCTCTGTTCCGTCGCCGCTTCGATGAAGCTCGCAAACAGCGGATGCGGATCGAGAGGCCGGCTCTTCAGTTCCGGGTGGTACTGCACGCCGATGAACCAGGGATGGTCGGGATATTCGATCGTCTCCGGCAGCACGCCGTCCGGCGACATGCCGGAGAAGACGAGACCGCAGTTTTCGAGCCGATCCTTGTAGTCGACATTGACCTCGTAGCGGTGGCGGTGACGCTCGGAAATATCGGTGGAACCGTAGATATCCGAGATCTTCGTGCCCTTCTTCAGCGCCGCCTTGTAGGCGCCGAGGCGCATCGTGCCGCCGAGATCCTCAGCTGCCGTGCGCTTCTGCAATTCGTTGCCCTTGACCCATTCCGTCATCAAGCCGACCACCGGCTCTTTCGTCGCGCCGAATTCTGTCGAGGAGGCACCAGCCACGTCGGCGAGATTGCGCGCCGCCTCGATGACCGCCATCTGCATGCCGAAGCAGATGCCGAAATACGGCACCTTGCGCTCGCGGGCAAAGCGGGCAGCGTGGATCTTGCCTTCGGAACCGCGTTCACCGAAGCCGCCGGGCACGAGGATGCCGTGCACCTTTTCGAGATAGGGTGCCGGATCTTCCTTTTCGAAGACCTCGGATTCGATCCATTCGAGGTTGACCTTGACGCGATTGGCGATGCCGCCGTGATGCAGAGCCTCGATCAGCGACTTATAGGCGTCCTTGAGGCCGGTATATTTGCCGACGATCGCGATCGTCACCTCGCCCTCCGGCGTGCGGATGCGATTGCAGACCTCTTCCCACTGGTCGAGCCGTGGCTTCGGCGCCGGCTCGATGCCGAAGGCGGCAAGGACTTCGTCGTCCAGACCTTCCTTGTGGTAGGCTATCGGCACATCGTAGATGTTGGCGACGTCGAGCGCCTGGATAACGGCGGACGGGCGAACGTTGCAGAACAGCGAGAGCTTGCGGCGTTCGGCTTCCGGAATTTCGCGGTCAGCGCGCACCAGCAGGATATCGGGATGAATGCCGAGTGCCTGCAGTTCCTTGACCGAATGCTGTGTCGGCTTGGTCTTGAGCTCGCCGGCCGCCGGAATATAGGGCATCAGTGTCAGGTGGACGTAGACGGCGGTGCCGCGCGGCAGGTCGTTGCCGAGCTGGCGGATCGCCTCCATGAACGGCATCGCCTCGATGTCGCCGACCGTGCCGCCGATTTCGCAGATGACGAAATCGTAGTCGTCATTGCCCTCGATAACGAAATCCTTGATCTCGTTGGTGACGTGCGGAATGACCTGCACCGTCGCGCCGAGATAGTCGCCGCGCCGTTCCTTGTCGATGATGTTCTTGTAGATGCGGCCAGTGGTGATGTTGTCGGTCTTGGTCGCCGAACGCCCCGTGAAGCGTTCATAGTGACCGAGATCGAGATCGGTTTCCGCGCCGTCGTCGGTGACGAAGACCTCGCCGTGTTGGGTCGGGCTCATCGTGCCCGGGTCCACGTTCAGATAGGGGTCGAGCTTGCGCAGCCGGACCCGATATCCACGGGCCTGCAGCAACGCTCCGAGAGCCGCGGCCGCAATTCCTTTTCCGAGAGAGGAAACCACGCCGCCAGTGATG
>Ga0102590_1000948_pt1 | contig 51564 bp, 44 predicted proteins | sample AraplaMF_Col_mMF_FD_76859 | JGI IMG/M metagenome (GOLD analysis project Ga0102590, IMG submission 76859) | Arabidopsis root microbial communities from the University of North Carolina, USA - plate scrape MF_Col_mMF | ecosystem: Host-associated > Plants > Roots > Endosphere | place: USA...
CGTTGCGCGCGGCGCCTCCTTGGTCCGCGGCTGCGTGCGCGAGAGCAGAAGGCCGTCACCCGCCTTGCCGGCGCGGGCGCCGCCGGCGACCGAGAATGTCGCCTGCCAGATCCGGCCGTCCAATTGCGGCCGCTGCGGATAGAGCGTGTCGCCGCCGGTGAGCGGCTTGCCGGCGAGCGCAGTGCGGACGACCGCGAGATTGCGCGCAAAGATCTCGTTGCGCTGGGCGCCGTCGAGACCGAAGGCGGCAAAGGCCGACGGATTGCCGCCGGTGCCGACGCCGAGCTCGAACCGGCCGTCGCAGAGCAGGTCGAGCACCGCGGCATCCTCCGCCACCCTCACCGCGTTCTCAAGCGGCAGGGTGACGATGCCGGTGCCGAGGCGGATGCGCGAAGTCTGTGCGGCAACGTAACCCAGGAAGGTGAAGGGCGACGGCAGGCCGCCCTCGCGCTCGTGAAAATGGTGCTGCGCGATCCACGCGGAATCGAGCCCCGCCTTCTCGGCGCATACGATCTGCTCGGCCGCAAAGCGATAGCGCTCTGCCGGCGGCGCCTCGTCCAGCAGACGTGTGAAGAATCCCAGTCGTTTCAGATTGGCAAAGCGTTTCATACGACCCCTGTGGAGCGAGGATGGCCACGAGCCCAATGATGTCGGCAGACGAGGCCCGAGACAAGCGGGCAATGCGCAAGGCTGCCCGCCGGGATCGCGCCCCCGCGCTGAGCTTCGGCTAGGCAGGCTGCCTACCAGCTCGGCAACACCGCGCCCTTGAACTTGGTGAGGATGAACTCCTTCACCTCGGGCGTGTGATAGCTATCGACCAGGATCTTGACCCAGGGCTTGTCCTTATCGGCGCTGCGCACCGCGATCAGGTTGACATACGGACCCTTGGGGTCCTCGCGCAGGATCGGATCCTTGACCGGATCGAGTCCCGCCTGGGTTGCATAATTGGTGTTGATCGCGGCGGCGTCGACGTCATCGAGCGCGCGCGGCGCCTGCGCCGCATCGACCTCAACGAATTTCAACTTCTTGGGGTTCTCGGTGACATCGAGCACGGTCGGCTTGAAGCCGACCCCGTCCTTCAGCTTGATCACGCCCTTGTCGCGCAAGAGCAGCAGCACGCGACCGCCGTTGGTGGGATCGTTGGGGATCGAGACCTTGCCGCCGTCGGGAATGTCGGCCCAGCTCTTGTGCTTCTTCGAATAGACGCCGATCGGGAAGTTCACGGTAAGGCCGACCGACTCGATCTTGTAGCCGCGGTCAGCCTTCTGGTTGTCGAGGTAAGGCTGGTTCTGGAACGAATTGGCCTGGATATCGCCGGCGTCGAGCGCAGCGTTCGGCACCACATAATCGGAGAACTCGATGAGCTGGATGTCGAGGCCCTGCTTGGCCGCGACCGGCTTCACCGCCTCGAAGATCTGGGCGTGCGGGCCTGGCGTCACGCCGATCTTGATGGTCTCGGCGGAGCTTGCTGCCGACCATGCGGCAAGCACGGTTGCGAGGATCAAGGCGGGACGAAAGGACATCGATGGTCTCCATAACACAGCAATAGTAACTGGAACCGTATTCGCTTCTCCGCCGGGCGAAATCAATGAAATGAAAATCCATATTGACCGCCTGCTACGGGCAACGCTTCTCCATTGGCCGTCAAACGGGAAACGAATGCAGATTGGCGCCGTGGCCAGCCGCGCGCAAGCCCTACCTAGGCGCGCGGCTCGGCGCGCCAGGTCGACGGGGACAGCATGATCAGCACGCAGATCACGGCATAGGCGGCAATCGCCGCCGTGACCATGGCGGCAAGCCCGGCCATGCCCGCACCGAAATACGTCACCGCAATCCAGCCACCGCCGGCGGCGATCAGGATGCGTGCGACCGCGGACATCAGCGGGCCCATCGCCCGGCCCGTGCCCTGCGCTGCGAACGAGGTGACGAAACCAAAACCCAGCGCCGCATAGGCCGGCGCGACGATGCGCAAGTAGGTCATGCCCTCGCTCACGACATCAGCGTCGTGGCTGAACAGATGAAGCCAGGCTGTCGGAAAGATCGCGACCAGCAGACCGATGGAGCCGGTCATGATCAGGCCGGCAGCGCCGCTGACCCAGCCGATCCTTTGCGCCCGCGCAGTCTGGCCGGCGCCCATGTTGACGCCGACCATGGTCAGAGTCGCCGTGCTGATACCGAACAGCAGCGGGATCATGATGTAGTCGAGCCGCGAGGCGATACCGTAGCCGGCGAGCGCCGAGGTGCCGAACAGGCCGACAGCGCCGGTGACGAGGATGACGGTCAGGTTGGTCAACACGGCGTTGAAAGCGGTGGGGATGCCGACCTTGAGCATGTCGCCGAAGATCTTTGCACGGAGCGGCACGATGTGCAGCCGCAAGCCCGACGCCCCGGAGGACATGTAGCGCAACAGAAACAGCATCGCCGCGCCGTAATAGAGGCCGAAAGCGAGACCGGCACCGGCGACGCCGAGGCTCGGGACGGGTCCGAAGCCGAAGATCAGCAGCGGCGAGACCGGAATCGTCACGACCGCGCCGACCAGCGTGACCAGCGCCGGGACCTTGACATTGCCGGAGCCGCGCAGCGCGGCCGCCTGGAGATTGACGATCCAGGCCGGAATCGCGCCGGCGAAGAGATTATCGGAATAGGTGATGGCGGCATCGAGCGCACCGTCGCGGCCGCCGAGCATGCGAAACAGTGCCGGGCCGCCGAGCCGGATGCCCAGCGTGAACACCGCACCCGCGATGATCGCAAGCACGATCGCATGGAACAGCGCCGCATCGGCATCGCCCCGGCGGCCAGCGCCGACCGCGCGCGCCACCGACGAGGCGACGCCGGAGCCGAACCCGCCGTTCGACATCATCGTCATCAGCATGAAGATCGGGAACACCAGCGCCGCACCAGCCAGCGCATCGGTGCCGAGGAGGCCGACATAGTAGGCTTCGGCGATATTCACCGCGGTCTGCGCCACCAGGACGGTCACGGTCGGCGCCGCAAGCTTGAACAACGTCGGCAGGATCGGGGCGGTCAGCAGCGCAGCACGGCGCTGGTCGGCGGACGTTGCGACGGGACGGGGCGCGATCGCGCCGGGCGCAGGCGTGTCCATGGTGGAGACGGGCGGGGCGATAGCGTCCTCGACTGACATTCCTGCGGTCCTGTTGTCTTTTCCGGGCTGCAGCCCATTGCATTACGATCATAATGCGCTATTATGACCGTAATGCAATAGCAGATCGCTCACGATCCCGTGGCCGTGCCCCGGGGCCGGCGTCAGGAGCGAGTGAGGACCATGCGCTACGACAAAGGTCACAAGGACGAAACCCGCCGGCACATCCTCGATGTCGCCTCCGCCCAGTTCCGCGAGAGTGGGATCGCCGCAGTCGGCCTCGCCGGCATCATGTCGGAGGCGGGACTCACCAACGGCGCCTTCTACACGCACTTCGCCTCCAAGGAGGACCTGGTGCGAGAAGTGCTGAATGACGCGCTCACAAGGCGCGAGGAGCGGCACAAGGCCAACCTCGAGAACGGCATCGCGCTGGAGACCACGATCCGCGAGTACCTTTCGACGCGGCATCGCGACCATGCCGGCAACGGCTGCCCGACCGCCGCGCTGGTGGCGGAGATCGCGCGACATCCCAAGGCGACGCGCGATGCTTTCACCGGCAAGGTCGCTGACATCATCGGGCTGATGGCCGAGCAGATCGGGCACGGCTCGGCGAAAGAGCGGCGGCGCAAGGCGATCGCGATCTATTCGACCATGGTCGGTGCGCTGCAATTGGCGCGCGCGGTCAACGACAAGAAATTGTCCGACGAGATCCTGGAGAATGCGGCGGAGGCGGCGGTGACAATCGCGAGCGAGCGCTGACGCGTGGGGCCTGCGCGTAAGACCGCTACACCGGATCAAACGCCCGGATCGGCGGCAGATTGCCGGTGAACTTCTCAACCTCCACCGTCGTGAGCTGGCCGGTACAGCCTTGCGCAAAAGACGAGGTGCCGATGTCCCGCGTGAGCACGTTCGGATTGCCGTGGACGCAGAGCGGGGCGTCGTCTTCAGGATCCATCGGATCGTACCAGGCGCCGGTCGGCAGCTGCACGACGCCAGGTGCAATGTCGTCGGTGACGTGAACGGCGGCGAGACAGGCGCCGCGCTCGTTGAACAGGCGGATGATGTCGCCCTCCACGATGCCACGCGCATTCGCATCGCGCGGATTCATCCGCGCGACCTCGCGGCCGCGGTGCTTGGCGCCAAGCGAATGTCCGCCGAAGTCGAGCTGGCTGTGCAGCCGCGTCACCGGCTGGTTGGCGACGAGGAAGCACGGCGCACCGGGCCTCGGCATATCGCTCTTTTCGAGCCAGACCGGATGACCCGGACAATCCGCATCGCCATGCCCGGCGATTTTCGCGGAGTAAATCTCGATGCGTCCGCTCGGCGTCGGCAGCGGATGCGCAACCGGATCCTCGCGGAAGCTGCGTAAGCGGCCACCATCATCGGGCTGCTGCGGCACGACCAGGCTGCCGCGCCGCCAGAACTCCTCGAAGCTCGGAGCTTCCAGGCCGCGCTTGGCCAGCGAGGCGCGAGTCGGCTCGTAGAGATGCTCCAGCCATTGCCGCGAGGTGCGCCCCTCGGTGAACGGCTCGCGGGCGCCGAGGCGATCGGCGAGGTCGGCAAAGATCTCGTAATCGTCACGCGCAAGCCCGAACGGCTCGGCGATACGGTGCATCGCGACCATCAGCGGGTCGTTGCTGGAATAGCCGATATCGTCGCGCTCCAGCGTCATGGTCGAGGGCAGCACGATATCGGCGTGGCGCGCGGTCGCGGTCCAGGCGAGCTCGTGCACCACGAGCGTGTCGACTTGCGAAAACGCCTTGCGCAGGCGGTTGATGTCCTGGTGGTGATGGAAGGGATTGCCGCCGGCCCAGTAGACCAGGCGGATGTCCGGATAGGTACGGGTCTCGCCATTGTAGCGATAGGTGCTGCCGGGATTGAGCAGCATGTCGGCGATGCGCGCGACCGGAATGAAATCCCTGACGCCGTTGCGCCCCTGCCCGAGCGTCGGCCCCGGCACGTCGTTGACGCGGCGACCGTAATAGCCGATCGCGCCCAGCGAATAGGCGTACCCGCCGCCGGGAAGGCCGATCTGGCCGAGCGCCGCCGCGAGCACCATGCCCATCCACACCGGCTGCTCGCCATGCTCGGCGCGCTGCAGCGAATGCGAGACGGTGATGAGCGCGCGCTTGCCGACAAGCCGCCGCGCCAGGTTGCGGATCGCGTTGGCGTCGATACCGCAGATCGCAGCCGCCCACGCGGCGTCCTTGGCCTGGCCGTCGCTCTCGCCGGTGAGATAGCGCAAGAACACCGGCCAACCCTCGGTGTAGCGATCGAGGAAGGCCTGGTCGTGCAGGCCTTCGCTGACCAACGTGTGGATCATGCCGAGCATCAGCGCGGTATCGGTGCCGGGGATGCAAGTCATCCATTCCGCGCCGGCTTCGACCGGCAGGTCTTCGCGGAGCGGGCTCATCAGGATGAACTCGCAGCCGCGCCGGCGCGCCGCCGCCATCGCGCCGCGCTCGACATGCTTGCTGATCGAGCCGCCGGCCACCATGGAGTTCTTCAGCGCCATACCGCCGAACGCGAGCACGATCTCGGTCTCAGCAGCGATCTGCTGCCAGCTGACGTTGCGTTTGGTGATGTCCTCATAGCCCGCCATGATCTGCGGCAGCAGCACCGAGGAGGCGCCGGAGGAATAGGAATTCACCGAGCGGACATAGCCGCCCATCGCGATGTTGAGGAAGCGGTGCACCTGGCTCTGCGCGTGATGGAAGCGGCCCGCGCTGGCCCAGCCGTAGGAGCCGCCGAACACGGCGCCGGGGCCGCGCGTGTCGCGGATGCGCGCCAGCTCGTCGCCGAGCAGATCGAGCGCCTTCTCCCAGCTGACGGAGACGAATTCGTCGCGGCCGCGCCTGTTATCCGGACCGGGTCCGCGCTCGAGCCAGCCACGGCGGATGGCCGGCTGGGCGACGCGTGCCTGATGGCGCAAGGCGCCCGGGAAATTGTCGATGATGCCGTTCGGATCGGGATCGCCCGCATAGGCCCTCACCTCCAGCCCGGCCGCGCCGTTGCGCGCCGAAAACACGCCCCAATGCGAGGCATGCGGCTTGAATCCATCCGACAAATCGAGGCCGGGGTCGGGGAAGCCAATCGTATCGTCCATCGCGTGGCCCTCACTCGCGGAGCGCCGCGCAGGCAGCTCCGGTTGCAATCGTTGCGCCAATATAATGAGGCCCGTGTGCAGGGCAACGGAATACCGATGCGCGGAACCGCGCGCATGGCGGCATCCACTGATTGCAGGCCTTGGGGCACGCGGTTTCCACCGCGTCATTGCGAGCGCAGCGAATCCAGAGTCGTTCCGCGGAGGAATCCTGGATTGCGTCGCTGCGCTCGCAATGACGGAGCAAGGTGCAACGGCATCGATCTTCTGTCTGCGTTCGAATTTGGAGATGCGCCTTCTCATTCTCTGGGTGGACAGCCCGCGGTCCTTGCTCGCCATTTCGTCGCACCGCTTTCCACCATCGTCGGCATTGCCGCCTCGTGCCCGATGCAACATGATGACCTGCCGGTGACGACTGTTCTTGCGGCAGGTGGAGGTCATCTGATGGACGAAAACGACATCCGCGGATTCATCGCGGAGGTGAAGCAGGGGACGCTGTCGCGGCGCTCGTTCATCCAGTCCATGGCCGCGGTCGGGATCGCTGCGCCGGTCGCCAGCCAGATCCTGCTCTGGAACGACGTGGCGATGGCCGACGCCACGCTCGCCTACAAGCCGACCAAGGCCGGCGGCGGCGGTCCGCTGAAGATGCTGGTCTGGCAGGCCCCCACCCTGCTCAATCCGCATTTCGCGCTCGGCACCAAGGACCAGGTCGCCTCACGCGTCTTCTTCGAGCCGCTCGCCGGCTGGGACAGGGAGGGCAACCTCATCCCCTGCCTTGCCGCCGAAGTCCCGACCAAAGCCAATGGCGGCCTCTCGGCCGACGGCACCAGCGTGATCTGGAAGCTGAAGCAGGGCGTGAAGTGGCATGACGGCAAGCCGTTCACCGCCGACGACGTCGTCTTCACGTGGGCTTACGCCGCCGATCTCGCCACCGCTGCCTACACCACCGGGTCCTATCAGAACATCACGGTCGAGAAGATCGACGATCACACCGTCAAGGTGGTCTTCAAGGCGCCGACCCCGTTCTGGGCCGATCCCTTCGTCGGTGCGATCGGCCAGATCCTGCCGAAACATCATTTCGCCGACTACGTCGGCGCGAAGTCGCGCGATGCGCCGGGCAATCTGAAGCCGGTCGGCACCGGTCCCTACAAATTCGTCGAGTTCAAGCCGGGCGATCTGGTCCGGGCCGAACGCAATCCCGACTATCATGTCAAGAACCAGCCGTATTTCGACACGTTCGAGATCAAGGGCGGCGGCGACGCGGTCTCTGCGGCGCGCGCCGTGCTGCAGACCGGCGAATACGACTATGCCTGGAACCTGCTGGTCGAGGACGAGATCCTCAAGCGCATGGAGGCCGGCGGCAAGGGCAAGGTGGAGTTCACGACGGCCGGCGGTGTCGAGTTCATCATCCTCAACACGACCGATCCATGGACCGAGGTCGATGGTGAGCGCTCCAACGCGAAGACCAAGCATCCGACGCTGTCGGACCCGGCGGTGCGCCGGGCGCTCAACCTGCTGATCGACCGCGACGGAATCCAGAAATTCATCTACGGCCGCGCCGCCGTCGCAACCGCGAGCTTCGTCAACCAGCCCACGCAGTTCAAGTCGCCCAAGCTTGCTTACGAGTTCAACATCGACAAGGCGAACAAGATTCTCGACGAGGCCGGCTGGAAGATGGGCGCGGACGGCATCCGAGAGAAGGACGGCAAGAAGCTCAAATATGTCTTCCAGACCTCGACAAACGCCCCCCGGCAGAAGACGCAGGCCATCGTCAAGCAGGCCTGCCAGAAAGCCGGCATCGAGATCGAGCTCAAGTCGGTCACCGCATCAGTGTTCTTCTCGTCTGATGTCGGCAACCCCGACACCTACTCGAAATTCTATTGCGACATGGAGATGTACAACACGACGATGCCGCAGCCCGACCCTGAGCGGTTCCTGAACCAATGCGTCTCCTGGGAAATCGCCAACAAGGACAATAAATGGCTCGGACGCAACGTCTCGCGCTGGTCCGATCCCGGAGCCGACAAGGCCTACAAGGCCGCGCAGCAGGAGCTCGACCCGGTCAAGCGCGCCGCGCTGCTGATCAAGGTCAACGAGATCTTCTGCGAAGCAGACGTATTTCTCCCGCTGCTGTCGCGCTACATCGTCGGCGGCGCTGTCAGCAACCTCATGACCGACATCTCGGGCTGGGATGTCACGACTTGGAATCTGGGGAGCTGGTATCGGAGCTGACCAACCGCGCATGAGCACCGCGCGGAACTGGGCTGCGCTGCTGTCTCTTGGATTTGGACCGTGTGAGGCGCTAACTCACGCTCGATCGGGAATGCTGAAGGGCCTCGGTGTCAATCGAGGCCCTTTTTTCGTGCCCGGGCGCGTCCCCGTTGCAATCGTTCGAAATGAAGCCCTACGACAACAGAGCCTGGTTCCTGGTGCTCCCCGCGCTGATCATCATGACCTTCGTCGGCATCCTCCCTCTGATCGCCGTCACCAATTACTCCTTCCAGGACCTGTTCAGCCTGAACAATCCCTATTGGGTCGACCTCGACTGGTACCACAACATCGTCGCGTCGGAGCGCTTCTACGCGAGCCTGGCGCGAAGCTTTCTGTTCTCGGCCATCGTGCTCTCGATCGAGTTGCCGCTCGGCATCTGGATTGCGCTATTGCTGCAGCGATCGCATCGCTTCATCGTCAGCATCGTCCTCGTCCTGATCACCCTGCCGCTGGTGGTGCCCTGGAACATGATCCCGGTGATCTGGCTCAACTTCATTAATCCCGATGCCGGTCTTGCCGGCCGTTCGCTGGCCTGGTTGGGCGCGGGTTTCGATTACAAGTTCAATGCGCTGCACACCTGGATCGTGCTTGTCGTGATGGACACCTGGCATTGGCTCGGCCTGGTCGTCGTGCTGGCCTATGCCGGCATCTCCAGCATTTCGCCCGCCTACTATCAGGCCGCAGCCATCGATGCCGCATCGCAATGGCAGGTGTTTCGCTTCATCCAGCTGCCGAAGATGAAGACCGTGCTGTCGATGGCGGTTCTGCTCCGCTTCATGGATAGCTTCATGATCTACGTCGAAGCCTTCCGCATCAACGCCGGAGGCCCCGACAGCGCCACCGCATTCCTCAGTCTCGATCTCGGCGAGGAGATTCAGGCGTTCAACTACGGACCGTCAGCCGCCCGTTCGATGGTCTATTTCCTGATCGTCCTGACGGTCGCGTGGACCTTCAAGGCAGCCACGAGCACAAGGGCGCCCGTCGCGATGGACCCCGCCAGGTGAAGTCGCTGACATCGGCCGGGCGGATCGCCCTGTTCACCTTGGTCGGCGCCTTCGTCCTGGTGCCGCTGGCGCAGACGATCATCACCAGCCTCATATCCACCTTGCCCAGAGCCGGGATTGCAGAGGGGCATTTTAGCCTCGTCAACTACCAGAACATCCTGCATTCGCCGGTTCTGAAACAATCGATTCTCAACTCCGTCATCTATGTCGTCCTGAACGTCGCACTTTGCCTCGGCGTCGGATTGCCCGCCGCCTATGCGTTCGCCCGCTACAGCTTCGTCGGCGACCGGCACCTGTTCTTCCTGCTGCTGGTGTTTCGCATCACGCCGACGGTCGTGCTGTCGCTGCCGATCTTCGTCATGTTCGCGCAGATCGGCTTGGAGAACACCCCGGTCGGCATCGCGCTGGTTCACTGCGTCTTCAACATTCCGATCGCGATCTGGATCCTGGAGGGTTTCATCGCCTCGGTGCCGCGCGAATTCGACGAGATGGCCTTCCTGGACGGCCATTCGCTGCCCGGCTTCTTCTTCCGCCACCTTGTTCCGGCGATCAGGCCAGGCATCGGCGTGACTGCGTTCTTCTGCTTCGTCTTCTCCTGGGTGGAGGTGGTGCTGGCCCGCATCCTGACGACCACAGGCGGCAAGCCGATCACGATGGCCATCAATGCTCTGTTCGGCTTCCGCACCGATTTCGGCCTCGTCATGGCCATGACCGTCCTCGCCCTCGTCCCCGGAATCGCACTGATCTATTTCGTGCGGAATCACCTCGCCAAGGGCTTTGTGATCCGCACGTGACGTCAGACGAAACGCCAGCCCGTTCCACCCTATGGCGAGCCTATTGCACCGCGGAACGATTTGCGACGCACCATTCAAAATGAGACTACCCGTTAAGCCACACAAGGCTTCGACGCGTGCACTGCATCCGAGTTCGGTTAGCTTTGATCCCAAGAAGCGCTGGCCCTGCAGGAACGCCGCACCATGCGGCGGACTCGCGAGGGTACCGTGACAAACAACGACGAGGACGCCCCAGGGAGGAGAGCAATGTTGAAAGGCAGTCTAGGACTGATTGCGTTGAGCAGCCTGCTATTGTCGGGCACCGCCTTCGCACAGGAAAAGATCAAGGTCGGCGTCACCGCGACGCTCGAAGGTACCTACACCGTACTTGGCGAAGACGGCATCCGTGGCTTCCAGACCGCTCTCAACGTCCTCGGCAAGAAGGTCGGCGACAAGGAACTCGAATTCGTCATTGCCTCGACCGACGCAACGCCGGACTCCGCGGTCCGCGCCGTGCGAAAGCTGATCGAGCAGGACAAGGTGCAGATCCTGCTGTCGCCTCTGTCCGGCGACGAAGGCATCGCGGTCAAGAACTTCGCCAAGACCCACCCCGAGCTGACCTTCATCAACGCCGCCTCGGGCGCCCAGGAAACGACCTATGTCGATCCTGCCCCGAATTTCTTCCGCTACAACATGGACGGCGCTCAGTGGCAGGTGGGCCTCGGCAAATATGCCTATGAAACCAAGGGCTACCGCAAGATCGCGACCGTCGGGGAGGACTATTCGTTCATCTACACCCAGGTGTTCGGCCTCGTGCTCGAATTTTGCGGCGCCGGGGGCCAGGTCACCAACCGGCAATGGGTGCCGCTCGGCACCAAGGACTTTGCCTCGGTCATCGCCGCCCTGCCCGACGATGTCGATGCGATCTATCTCGGCCTTGGCGGCGCGGATGCCGTCAACTTCCTCAACCAGTATCAGCAGGCCGGCGGTAAGGCGCATCTGATGGGTGGCTCCATCATGATCGACCAGACCATCCTGTCGTCCAAGGGCAATGCCAAGAGCGCCCTGATCGGCACGCTGGCCGCGAGCGGCCAGGCCGATACCTGGGAGGATCCCGGCTGGCAGAAGTTCGTGAAGGACTATCAGGACGCCTTCCCGCCGAACAAGCGCTTCCCGAGCCCATCGCTGCTCGCCACCAACTACTATGGCTCGACGATGGCGCTAATCCTGGCGCTCCGTCAGGTCAACGGAGATCTCTCCAATAACCAGGCCAAGTACAAGGAAGCCCTGGCCAAGATCGAGCTCGATGCTCCCAACGGCAAGATCAAGCTCGACTCCAACCGCCAAGCGATCGGCACCAACTTCGTCACTGAGGTGGTCGACGATGGGAAGGGCGCACTGTTCTCGAAGGTCGTGAAGGTGATCCCCAACGTGAACCAGACGCTGGGCTACGACCCCGCGGTGTTCGCCAAAATCGGTTTGCCAAGCCGTACAGTACCGGAATGTAAGAAGTACTGACGTAATCTCGTTTGCGAGCGATGACTGACCAGGGAGAGATTTGTAAAGGGGTGCGATATATTTGCATCCCCTTGCATTCTCTCCCAGGTTGTTGAACGCTACAAAAAAAGCAAGAGCTACCGGGAGGGAAGGCATGAGCCGCGCGCTCGCCGTCTTCCACGGCCGCTTCGGCCGGGCGACGGTCTATCAGTTGAACCGCCCTTTCAATATCCACGCGCATCGCGAGGGTCATTTGATCTTCCATGTCGGAGGGCGTCCCGCATCCATCGATGTCAGCGATGGACGATACGAGCTCACCGAAGGTTCCGTGGTTGCAGTCAATCCATGGGAGCCGCATAATTTCCTGCCCTCCGACCTCGACGGCGGCGCGGTCTTCTTCGTGCTTTACGTCAATGCGGAGTGGTTCGCGCCCGATGTGCCCGGCGCCGACCGGCTGCGATTCGGTCGGACGCAGTTCACGCGCTCGGCGGCGCTGGACAGGCAAATCCGGCACGCAGCCGCACTCGTGTGCGGTGCCCCCTCGCTCAGCAGCCTCGATGGCGAGCTGAGACGGCTGATCGACGTGTGCTACGACGAAAGCTGGCAGCAGGCGAGGATCGCGCGCGATCCGCGTGCCAACGGCGCCGTCACCGATTTCCGGGTGCGCAAATGCATCAAGATGATGTCGGAGAGCCCAGGTGCCGAGATCGAGCTCGACACCATCGCACGCGAATCCGGGCTGTCGCGGCCGCACTTCTACCGGCTGTTCCGCACCCAGACCGGCGTGACGCCCCACCTCTATCTCAACACGCTGATGATGGAGCAGGCGCTCGAGGCGTTGGTGGCGAGCGAGGCGGCGATCGCCGATATCGGCTTCGATCTCGGCTTCTCCTCGCAGAGTGGTTTCACCCGCTTCTTCGCTGCCAATGTCGGCATGGCGCCGACCGATTATCGCCGCGCGGCCAAGGTTTTGCGCGCCTGACGGGCGCGCGAAAAGATACTCACGATCAAATGCGCCCCCGCCACCGCTATTAAGATGGGCAGAACGCGATCCCGAAAAGAGGATCGCATGTCCGGGGAGGACGCACGTCCATGGCGAGGTACGCAGCCTGCACAGGGCTGTCCGACCTGCATTTGAGGTGTGATGGCGGCCGTCACGAGCAGGGCGAGTGACGCCATGACCCGCTTTGTCGAGCGCCATCCTGCCTGGGCACTGATCGTCATCATCGCGGTCGCAGTGGCGCTGTGGCTGATCTTCGCGGTGTGGCCGCCCGGACTTGAAGAGGCCATCGGCCGCAAGCGGGTGTTCCTCAACGCGCTCTTCAACGGCATCACGCTCGGCGGCCTCTATTTTCTCGTTGCCAGCGGCTTCACGCTGATCTTCGGCCTGATGCGCAACGTCAACCTTGCGCACGGCTCGCTCTATCTGTTCGGCGGCTATGTGGGCTATGCCATCAGCGCCTCGACCGGGTCCTGGATTCTCTCCTTCATCGTCGCCTTCGTCCTGACGGCGCTGGTCGGCGTGCTGCTCCAGGTCCTCGTGTTCCGCCGCATGGAGGGCCAGGATCTGCGCCAGACCATGGTGACGATCGGGCTCTCGATCGTGTTTGCCGATCTCATGTTGTGGGCTTGCGGCGGCGACTTCTACCAGATCCAGACTCCGAGTTGGCTGATCGGTCCGATCGAGCTGCCGCTGATCACCGCGGTGAAATCCTCGGGCGAGCCGGTTTACTTGCGTTATCCGCTGGTGCGGCTCGTGATCTTCCTGGCCTCTGTCATCATCGGCATCGCGATGTGGCTCGCACTCAACCGCACCCGGATCGGGATGATCATCCGCGCCGGCGTCGATGATCGCGACATTCTTGCCGCAACCGGCGTGCGTATCCAGATCGTCTTCGTGCTGGTCTTCGCCCTCGGCGCCGGGCTTGCCGGCATTGCCGGCGTGGTCGGGGGCACTTTCCAGTCGCTCTCACCCGGCGAGGATATCCGCTTCCTGCTTGCCTCCCTCGTCGTCGTGATCGTCGGCGGCATGGGCTCGATCCCGGGGGCTGCGCTCGGCGCGCTGATCATCGGCCTCGCCGAGCAGCTCGGCTCGGTCTACATCCCGACCTACGCCATCGTCGTGACCTTCCTGATCATGGTGCTGGTGCTGGCGCTTCGGCCGCAGGGCCTGCTTGCGAGGCGCTGACATGTCGGTCACCCACGATGCGCGCATTCAGATCCGCCCCCCCGCCTCGACGGTGCAGCGGCCGGCCGTTCGCAGCTGGCCCGACGCCGACAATCCCGCGGTCTGGATCGTGGCGATCATCCTCCTGATCATGCCCTTGATCGCCAACGGCTTCTTTCTGATCGAAATATTTGCGACCACGCTGATCCTCGGCACAATGGCGCTCAGCCTGATGTTTCTCGCCGGTTATGGCGGCATGGTCAGCCTGATGCAGCTCACCATTGCGGGCTTCTGCGCCTATATGGTCGCGGTGTTCGGTGTCAGCGGCAACGCCAATATCAGCCTGGGCTGGCCGTGGTGGCTGGCCGTGCCGATGGCGCTGACGCTGGCGACGATCTTCGGCACGCTCGGCGGCGCGCTCGCGGTGCGCACCGAGGGCATCTACACCATCATGATCACGCTCGCGATCGGCGCGGCCTTCTACTACTTCACCAACCAGAACTGGGCGATCTTCAACGGCCACACCGGCATCAACAATGTCGCAACGCCGCACTTCTGGGGCGTCGACTGGCGGGCCGACATTCCCTTCTACTATGTCGTGCTGGCGATCGCCGCGCTCTGCTACTTCGCGGTGGACTACATCTCCCGCGCACCGTTCGGCCTGGCACTCCAGGGCGTCCGCGACAATCCGCGCCGCATGGCCGCGCTCGGCTTCAACGTCAATGCGCATCGCGTCGCGGCCTATGCCGTCGCCTCCTTCATCGCAGGCCTCGCGGGTGTCTTCCAAGTCTGGAACTATCGCCAGATTTCGCCGGGCTCGGTCAGCGTCGGCGCCTGCATCGATATCCTCATCATTGCCGTCGTCGGCGGCATCACGCGGCCGGTCGGTCCGTATATCGGCGCGCTGGTGTTCGTACTCCTGCGGACATTTGCGCTCGACTTCCTGGTCAAGATCGGGCTCGACGGCAATCGCTTTCGCCTGCTGATCGGGCTCGGCTTCCTCGCCATCGTGTTCTGGTCGTCGGACGGCGTCATCGGCCTGTGGCAGCGTTGGCGCCAGAGCCATCGTCTTCAGCCGGATCGCCCGGGTGGAGGGCGCAGCCATGGATAGCGTCGCCCAGCGCCTCTCCGCGGTCGGTGCCGGTGCAGCGCTCGAGCTGCGCGGCGTCACCCGGCTGTTCGGCGCGCTGGCGGCGCTCACCGACATCACCATCACAGTGCGACCCGGCGAACGGCGCGCCGTGCTCGGCTCCAATGGTGCCGGCAAGACCACGCTGTTCAACTGCATCACCGGCGACTTCCCGCCGACCTCAGGCACGATCCGCTTTTTCGGCGAGGACGTCACGCACTTCCCACCTTATGAGCGCATCCGCCGCGGGCTCAGGCGCACCTATCAGATCTCTGCGTTGTTTCCCGGCCTCACCGTGCAAGACAATGTCTATCTCGCCTGCCGCGGCGTCTCGCGCGGCAGGTTCTCCTTCCTGCGGCCGGGTCAGAACGATGCGCTGATGCACGCTGCCGACAGCCTGGTGCAGGCCGTGCATCTGGGCGCAGTCAAGGACCAGCGCGTCGCCGAGCTTGCGCATGGGCAGCAGCGCCAGCTCGAGATCGCGCTGGCGCTCGCCGGGGCCCCGCGTTTCGTGCTGTTCGACGAGCCGGCCGCCGGTCTCTCGCCGACCGAACGGGCCGAGCTGGTGGAGATCCTCACCTCGCTGCCGGCCCATATCGGCTACATCATCATCGAGCACGACATGGACGTGGCGCTGCGCGTCGTCGAGAGCGTGACGATGATGCACAACGGCCGCATTTTCAAGGAAGGCGTGCCGGAAGAGATCCAGTCCGACCCCGAGGTGCAGGAACTCTATCTCGGAGGCGGCCATGAGTGAGGTCCGCCGCTCCCCCGCAGCACTCGAGGTCCGGGGCCTCGACGTTTATTACGGCCATTCGCACGCGCTGCAGGGCGTCGATCTCTCGCTCGATACCGGCGTGTTCTCCGTCGTCGGCCGCAACGGCATGGGCAAGACCACGCTGTGCAAGGCGATCATGGGCCTGGTGCCCGTCAGCGGAGGCTCGATCCGCGTGCGCGGCGAGGACATCACCCGGCGACCGCCGGCCCAGATAGCGCGCCTCGGCGTCGGCTATGTGCCGCAGGGCCGCCGGCTCTGGCGCTCGCTCAGCGTCGACGAACATCTGCGGCTGGCCGGCGGCATACGCGCTGGCGCCTGGACGGTCGAGCGCATCTACGACACCTTTCCGCGGCTCGCCGAGCGGCGGGATCACGGCGGCGGCCAGCTCTCCGGCGGCGAGCAGCAGATGCTCGCGATCTCGCGCGCGCTGCTGACCAATCCGCATCTGCTGATCATGGACGAGCCGACCGAGGGACTTGCGCCCGTCATCGTCGCCCAGGTCGAGGAGATGCTGATCCAGCTCGGCGAGGACGGCGACATGTCCGTGCTCGTGATCGAGCAGAACATTGGCGTCGCCACTGCGATCTCGCGCAATGTCGCGATCATGGTCAACGGTCGCATCAACCGCATCATCGACTCCGTGCGGCTGGCCGCCGACCGCGAGCTGCAGCAGCGCCTGCTCGGCGTCGGGCTTCATGCCGAGCTCGAGCCCGATATCGATGCGCCCGCCAATAACGGCGAAACCAAGCCCGCCCCGCAGCCGTCACGCGCTGGCGGCCCGATCCGCATCTACATCTCCAACCCTGTGCCGCCGACCCGCTGGTCGCAGCCGGTCCCGATCGGACGCATCGAGGCGGCGGCTCGCACGCTGTCGACGCAGGTCGCGCGCCTCGACGAGACGGCGCGGCGGAAGCGGGAGCCGTTGACGGCGCAGACATCGGGACCGCCGGTCGTGCTGGTCGTCGGCACGCTCGACACCAAGGGCACCGAGCTGCGCTTTATCAGAGATATCGTCGCCGAGACCGGCCTGCGCACGCGGCTGGTGGACGTCTCCACCAGCGGCAAGCAGGCCACATGCGATGTCTCGGCCCAGGAGATCGCGCTGAATCACGGCCGCGGCGGCTCTGCCGTGTTCGGCCCGGACCGCGGTGTTGCGGTGACGGCGATGGCGGATGCGTTCGCGAACTGGACCAAGCGCCAGGGCAATATCGCCGGCGTGATCTCGGCGGGCGGCTCTGGCGCGGCATCGCTGGTCGCGCCTGCCATGCGCGCCCTTCCGGTCGGCGTGCCGAAACTGATCATCTCCTCGGTCGCCTCGGGCGACATCGGGCCCTATGTCGGTCCTGCCGATATCACCATGATGTATTCGGTCACCGACGTGCAGGGTCTCAATTCGATCTCGCGCGCCGTGCTGTCGAATGGCGCCCATGCGATCGCCGGCATGGTCAAGGCGCGACTCGATCAGCGTGAGACCAGCGAGCGAAGTGCGAGCGCCGCCCTGCCGTCGGTCGGCATCACCATGTTCGGCGTCACCACGCCGTCGGTGCAGAGGATTGCCGCCGACTTGCGCGACGACTTCGAGTGTCTCGTCTTCCACGCCACCGGTGTCGGCGGCCGCTCGATGGAAAAGCTGGTGGAGTCCGGCCAGCTCGCCGGAATCATCGATCTCACCACGACGGAAATCTGCGACCTCTTGATGGGCGGCGTGTTCCCCGCCACCGAAGACCGCTTCGGCGCTGTTATCCGCACCCGCGTGCCCTATGTCGGCTCGGTCGGCGCGCTCGACATGGTCAATTTCGGCGCACCCGACACCATCCCCGAGCGCTACCGCGGCCGCAAATTCCACGTTCACAATCCGCAGGTGACGTTGATGCGGACAACAGTGGGTGAGAACGAGCGTATCGGGCGCTGGATCGGCGAGCGGCTCAACCAGATGGACGGCCCGGTGCGCTTCTTCCTGCCCGAGGGCGGCGTCTCCGCGCTCGATGCGCGCGGCCAGCCATTCTGGGATCCGGAAGCCGATGCCGCCCTGTTCCGCGCGCTGGAGCGCACGGTGCGGCAGACCGGCAACCGGCAACTGATCCGCCTCAAGCAAAACATCAACGATCCCGAGTTCGCCTCGACCATCGTGAGTGCATTCCGAACGCTGTTCGGCCGTGCCGGGGCGCGCCGGAGATTAGCGAGGTGATAGATGGCCCGGTTTGAACGCGCAGCCTTGTTGAAACGGTTTCGTGAGATGGCGAAGCGCGGCGAGCCCATCGTCGGCGGCGGCGCCGGCACCGGCCTGTCGGCCAAATGCGAGGAAGCCGGTGGCGTCGATCTCATCGTCATCTACAATTCCGGGCGTTACCGCATGGCGGGGCGCGGCTCGCTCGCAGGGTTGATGCCGTATGGCGACGCCAATGCCATCGTGCTGGAGATGGCCGGCGAAGTGCTGCCGGTGGTCAGCAAGACGCCGGTGCTCGCCGGCGTCAACGGCACCGATCCGTTCCGCGACATGGACGTGTTCCTCGACCAGCTCAAGGCGCTCGGCTTCGCCGGCGTGCAGAACTTTCCGACCGTCGGGCTGATCGACGGTGTCTTCCGCGCCAATCTCGAAGAGACCGGCATGTCCTATGCGCTGGAGATCGACATGATCGCCAAGGCACGCGAGAAAGACCTCCTGACGACGCCTTACGTCTTCAGCGAAAAGGAAGCCGCCGCGATGGCGATCGCCGGCGCCGACATCATCGTCTGTCATCTCGGGCTCACCACCGGCGGCACGATCGGCGCGCAGACCGCGCCCAAGCTGACGGATTGCCCCGCGCGTATCGACACCTGGGCCTCGGCCGCACTCAGCGTCAATCCGGACATCCTGGTGCTCGCTCATGGCGGCCCGATCGCCGACCCCGCGGACGCAGATTTCATCATGAAGAACACCCGTTACTGCCACGGCTTTTACGGCGCCTCCTCGATGGAGCGACTGCCGGTGGAGCGCGCTTTGACGGAGCAGGTCCGCAAATTCAAGGCGATCGGCGCGCCATAACGCCTGAAAGATCGAGGGAGGGAAACACATGTCAGGGATCCTGGTCGGCGAGCTCATCCTCTGGCTGATCGTCGCTGTTATCGTGATCGTGGTTGGCGTCTATATCGTCAACTGGCTCTATCAACGTTCCTCGAAGGAGGTGTCGTTCGTCCGGACCGGTTTCCTCGGCGAGCGCGTGGTGATCAACGGCGGCGCCTTCGTGCTGCCCTTCATCCACGCCTACACGCCCGTGAATATGAACGTGCTGCCCATGGGCATCGTACGATCGCGGCAGGATGCCGTCATCACCCGCGACCGCATGCGCGTCGACATCGAGGCCGACTTCTACGTCCGCGTGCAGCCCACCCGCGAAGCCGTCTCGATTGCAGCTGCAACGCTCGGGCGCCGCACCATGGAGCCGGAACAGCTCCACACGTTGCTCGCAGGCAAGTTCATTTCCGCGATCCGCTCCGTCGCCTCCGAAATGACCATGGAGGAGATGCATGAGCGCCGCGGCGATTATGTCGCCAGGGTCAAGACCAATGCGGCGGAAGCCCTCGCCCAGAACGGCCTCGAACTCGAATCCGTCGCCATCACCGATCTCGACCAGACCGACCTCGAATTCTTCAATCCTTCGAACCGCTTCGACGCCGAAGGCCTGACCCGGCTGATGGAGGATATCGAACAAAGGCGCAAGCTCCGCAACGACATCGAGCAGGACTCGATGATCAAGATCCGCACCCGCAATCTCGAAGCCGAGCGGCAGGCTCTCGAGATCGAGCGCGAAAGCGAGACGGCGCGGCTCGAGCAGGAACGCGATATCGAGATGCGCCGCGCGCTGCAGCGCACGGAAGTCGCCCGCGAACGGGCCCTGCGCGAGACCGAGGCCGAGCAGGCGCAGATCTCGGCGCGTGAGGCCATCGAGCGTGCCCGCATCGCCAACGACCAGGCCATTGCAGAAGCCCGCATCGCCTCCGAGCGCGAGACCCGCCAGAAGGAGATCGAGCGCACCCGCACCATCGAGGAGAAGGAGCTGCTGGCGCGCGAGGAGATCGAGAAGACGAGGATCGCCAACCAGCGCTCGATCGACACGACGCGGATCGCCAGCGAACGCGAGGTCCGTCAACGCGAGATCGAGCGGATGCGCACCGTCGAGGAAGCCGAAATCGCGGCGCGCGAAGCCATCGAGAAGGCCCGCATCCAGCAGGACCGCGTCGTCACCGATGCCCGCATCGCCAACGAGGAGGAAACGCGGCGACGCGAGATCGAGCGCACGCGAGCCGTGGACGAAGCCGAGATTGCCGCGCGTGAGGCTACCGAAAAGGCGCGCATCGCCCAAACATTGATCGTCAATGTCGAGCGCATCTCCTCCGACGAGCGCACCCGCGCGCTGGAGATCCAGCAGGTGCGCACCATCCAGGAGGCCGAAATCGAGGCGCAGCGCGCGGTCGAAGCCGCCCGCATCGGCCGCGAACGCACCCTCGCCGCCGAGCGCATCGCCGCCGAACAGAACACGCGGCAGCTGGAAATCGAGCGCAATCAGGCGCTCGATGTCGCCGGCATTGCCGCGCGCGAGACCACCGAGGCCAGCCGCATCGCGCAGGAAGAGCGCGTGCGCTCGCTCGAGATCGCCCGCAACCGCGCCGTCGAGGAAGCCGACATCGCCTCCCGCGAGGCCATCGAAGCAGCCCGCATCGCACAGGAGAAGGCGGTCGCCGCCGAGCGGATCCAGGCCGAACGCGACACGCGTTCACTGGAAATCGAACGGACTGGCATTCTCGAGGCTGCCGAGCTGAAGCGGCGCGACGCGATCGAGCGCCAGCGCATTACCGTCGATCTCGCGCTGGAGGCCGAGCGGATCAACTCGTCCAAGAAGCGTGAGGTGCTCAACATCGAGCAGAAGAAGGCGATCGAGATCGCGGACGAGGACCGCGTCATCGCACTCTCGGCGAAGAAGTCCGAGCGGATCGATGCGGACCGACAGGTGCGGCAGGCCGAGATCGTCGCCCGCAAGGAGGTCGAGACCACCGATGTCTCGCGCGAGCAGGCGCTGGAAGCCGCGCGCCTGGAACGCCGGCGCGCGATCGAGCAGCTCGAGGTCGCACGCGTCCAGTCGCTGCAGGAGGCCGAGATCGCCTCCCGCGAGGAGGTCGAACGCGCCCGCATCGCTTCCGATCGCGGCCTCGACGAGGCCCGGATCGGCCGCGAGCGCGAGCTGCGCAAATTGGAGGTCAATCGCGAGAAGGAGGTCGAGACCGTCCTGATGGAGAAGGCGATTGCCATTCATCAGAAGTCGCTCGAAGAGTCAGCCGCGCGTGCCGCGGCCGAAGAGGCCCGCATGCGCGCGACCGAAGCGGCCGAGCGCGTCGTCACCGCCCGCGAGAGCGAGATAGCAAAACGCCGCAAGACGGTCGAGGTGCTGCTCGCGGAGAAGCAGGCAGAGGAGACGCGGATCGCCGCCGAAGCCGAGCGTGTCCGCGCCGCGGTCGAGGCCGAGGCGCAGCGGATGCTCAACGAGGCCGAAAACGTGCTCACCGACCAGGCGCGCTACTCGCTGTTCCGCAGAAAACTGCTCGACCGCATCGAGGGCATCGTGCGCGAGAGCGTCAAACCGATGGAGAAGATCGAAGGCATCCGCATCCTCCAGGTCGACGGCCTCAACGGCAACGGCAATGGCGGCAATGGCGGCCGCAGCGCCACCGACGAGGTGATCGACTCCGCGCTGCGCTACCGCGTCCAGGCGCCGCTGATCGACTCCATCCTGTCGGATATCGGCGTCGAGGGCGGCAGCCTTGCCAAGATGCCGGGACTGATCCGCGAGGCCCGGGACATGCAGGGCATCAAGGATTCCGCACGCAAGGGCAGCGGCGACAAGCCGGCGGCAGCGCCACCCACGACGGAAGGTGGCGGTGAACCGCCGGCCGAGCGCGGTCCGCGGAAGAAGAGCTGAGGTCTGACCCATGGCCCGCGTCTACGTCTCCACCGTCGTCAATGCGCGCAACGACCGCGTCTGGGCGCGCGTGCGCGACTTCAACGGACTGCCGAACTGGCATCCGGCCATCGCCGAGAGCCGGATCGAGGGCGGCGAGCCCTCGGACAAGATCGGATGCGTGCGCGATTTTCGCCTGCGCAACGGCGACCGCATGCGCGAGAAGCTGCTCGGCCTCTCCGACTACGACATGTTCTGCACCTATTCGATCCTGGAATCGCCGATGGGCGTCGAGAACTACGTCGCAACCCTGCGGCTCACGCCCGTCACCGACGGCGACCAGACCTTTGTCGAATGGACCGCCGAGTTCGACTGCGCGCCGGAACGCGAGGCCGAGCTCGTCGGCAATATCGGCGGCGGCGTCTTCCAGGGCGGGTTCGATGCCCTGAAGCGCGTTTTCGGAGGCTGACGGCTGTGCCGCATATCGTCAAAAGTACCATCCTGGATGCGTCGACAGATGCAGCGTGGGCGCTGCTGCGCGATTTCAACGGGCATGATCGCTGGCATCCGGCGGTTGCGACCTCTTCGATCGAGCGCGCGCATCCTTCCGACAAGATCGGCTGTATCAGGCGATTCAAGCTGAGGGATGGCGCCGAGCTGCGCGAGCAATTGCTGGCCTTGTCGGACCTCGAACAAAGCTTCAGCTACTGCCTGCTCGACACCCCGATTCCGATGTTCAACTACGTCGCCCATGTCCGCCTCCTGCCGGTCACCGACGGCGATCGCACCTTCTGGCATTGGGAATCGCGCTTCACCACCAGGCCCGAGGATCGCGACCGCATCACCCTCATGGTCGCCGAGGACATTTACCAGGCCGGGTTCGACGCAATCCGCCGGCAACTGAAGGAGGCCGCCTAGATGGCCGTGACCGTGAAGACCTTCTCAAGCGTCAGCGAGGCGGCCGGTGCGCTGTCCTCGGACCGCAGCGCGCGCTATCTCGGCGGCGGCACGCTGGTGATGCGGGCGCTGAACGAGGGCGATGTGTCGATCTCGACCGTCGTCCGCGCCCGGGACCAAGCGCTGACCCGCATCGACGCCTCGGGCCCGCGCATCACGCTCGGCGCCGGCGTGACCTTCGCGCGCGTGCTTGCCGAACGCGACCTCGGCTTCCTGCACGCCCCTGCCCGTTCGATCGGCGGCCCCGCGGTCCGCAATATGGGCACCGTCGGCGGCAATCTGTTCGCACCAAATCCTTATGGCGATTTCACCGTGGCGCTGCTGGCGCTCGATGCATCCGTCGCTGTCGCTGGCGGCTTCGGCTCGCGCGATATTCCAATCGAGGAGTTCTTGCAATCGCGCGATCGGCAGGCCGGGACCCTGGTGCTATCGGTCTCCTGCACCCGACCGGCGAGCACCGAGGCGTTCCGCTATCGCAAGATCGCGCGCATCAAGCCGAAGGGCGGCTCGGTCATCACGCTGGCCGCGCATCTGCCAATCTCCGGCGGCCGCATCGCCGGCGCGCGGGTCGCGCTCGGCTCGATGGCGCCAACGCAGATCCGTGCCCGCGCTGCCGAGCGGGCCCTTGAGGGTCGCTCGCTGGATGCCGCAACCATCGCAGCCGCTGCGTCCGCCGCCACCGAGGGAACATCACCAGCCGACAACCCACTCGGCAGCGCCTGGTATCGCCGCGAGATCGTCGGCGTGCATCTGCGCCGCCTGCTGTCGGGACAGGACTAGATCGCCATGTCGAAGATTCCTCTGCAATTTCGTCACAACGGCCGCGACGTCGCGATCTTCGTCGACGGCGGCACCAATTTGCTGGTCGCATTGCGCGAGCTGATCGGCGACTTGACACCCAAATTCGGCTGTGGCCAGGGCGGTTGCGGCACCTGCAGCGTGTTGATCGACGGCGAGCTCCACCTCTCCTGCCTGACGCTGGCGGAGACGGTCGCGGGCCGCTCCATCGAGACGCTCGACGGCATGAAACAGGGCCCCAACCTGCACCCGCTCCAACGCGCCTTCGCCGACAATTTCGCGGCCCAGTGCGGCTATTGCACGCCGGGCATGCTGATGGCCGCAAAGGCGCTGCTCGACCGCAATCCCGCGCCAAGCCGTGACGAGGTCATCGAGGCCATCTCGGGCAATATCTGCCGTTGCACCGGCTACGAGCCGATCATCAATGCCATTCTCGCCGCTGCCGGCGGCCGGATCAGTGCCTAGGAAGTGCGATCATGCTGGAATTGCGCAAGGACATTTTCGCCGACGAGCGCGACGATAATCTGAAGGAAATCGGCAAGGGCACGCAGCGCCAGGACATGCTCGGCCATGTCACGGGCACGTCGAGCTACTTTGGCGATCACAAGCTCCAGGGCATGCTGCATCTGAAGGTCGTCCGCTCAACGCAGGCCCATGCACGCATTCGCCGCATCGATACATCAGAGGCCGAGCGTTCGGCCGGGGTGCGCCGGATCATTCGCGGCACTGATGTGCCGGTCAATCTCAACACGCTGCTCAGCTTGATCAATTTTGGCAAGGACGACGAGCCGTCGCTCGCGGTCGACAAGGTCCGCTACAAGGGCGAGCCGATCCTTGCCATCGTCGCCGACAGCGAGCGCGAGGCGTTCGAGGCGATCGCGAAAGTCAGGATCGACTACGAGCCGCTGCCGGCGGTGTTCGACGTCGAGGATGCATTGAAGCCCGGTGCGCCCGTGGTCAACGAGACCTATCCCAAGAACACGTTCACCTATCACGAGACCTACGACCACCAAAGGCTGCGCTTTGGCGACGCCGACGCGGCGCTCGCGACCGCCGATCACGTGCTCGAGCAGCGCTACCAGATGTCGCCGATCGAGCACGCGCCGACCGAGACCAACGGCGCGATTGCCGCGCCCGATACCAACGGACGTTACGTGGTCTACACCTCGACCCAGGCGCTGTTCTTCTCGGTCGACACCTGCGCCAAGATCCTGGACGTGCCCTCCAACACCTTCCACTTCATCGGCGGCACGGTTGGCGGCGGATTTGGCGGCAAGGTGGACACGCTGACGGAGCCGCTGGCCATCCTAGGCGCCATGCTGACCGGAAAGCCCGTGCGCTACATGTTCGGCCGCGAGGAGGAAATGCAATACGGCCCACCGCGCGGCGCCGAGCGCATCTACATCAAGGACGGCGTGATGCGCGATGGCCGCATCGTCGCGCGCAAGGTCCGCGCTTATTTCGACAGCGGCGCCTATACGCGCCTGTCCAGCTACGCCGCCGTGAAATGTGCGGCGCATCTGCCGGGGCCCTACACCATCCCGAACGTCTACGGCGACGTCTATTGCGTCTTCACCAATCGCACGCCGGCCACCGCCATGCGCGGCTTCGGCGTAACCGCGATGGATTTTGCCATCGAGTGTCAGATGGACAAGCTCGCCAACCTCGTCGGCATGGATCCGATGGAATTCCGGATCCTCAACGCCTATCGCGATGACGACATGAAGGCGCACCGGCGCGAGGCCAAGAACACTGCGCTGATCGAATGCGTCCAGGTCGCGGCCGAGAAGGCCAAATGGCCACTGCGCGACGAGTTCAAGCGCGCGTCCTCGCGCAAGGATGGCGGCGGCAACCGCGCCGTGATCCCGCCGACCCCAACGGACTCCCGCGCAAGGCCAACTGCCCCTGTTCAGCAGCGAACCAGCTACGACCGGCTCCCGCCGACCGTCACCCGCGAACCGCCGCGCGAGCCGCCACCGCCCGCGCCGCCGCCTACTCCGCCGCGGCCGGCCGCACCCTCGCATGGCGCCACTCGCTTCTCCTCCGTCTTCGGCACCAGGAGGCGCTAGATGACCCGGCATCGCGGACGCGGCATCGCGTCGGTCAACTATCCCATCGGCATGAATCTCGGCGGTGACCCCAGCCAGGCGCTGGTGCATTCCAACCCGAGCGGCAAGTTCACGGTGGCGCTGTCGTCGATCGATCTCGGCCAGGGTATGAAGTCGGTGACGCGGCAGATCTGTGCAGAAACGCTGGGCGTGCCGGTCGAGGACGTCTATGTCGACACCGCCGATTCCGACACCGGCCCTCATTGCATGGGCTCGTTCGCCTCGCGCGGCACGCACCGCGTCGGCAATGCCGTGATGGCGGCGGCGCGCGAAGCTCGCGGCGTGATGATGGAAGCTGCCGCTGAAGAGCTGGAGGTCAACGCCGCCGATCTCGAGACCGACGGTCGCGGCAACATCCACGTCAAAGGCGCGCCGCATCGCTCGATCTCGACCAAGGACGTCGCGATTGCCGCGCAGTTCAAACAGGGCAAGACCATCTCCGGTCGCGGCATCTTCCTGGTGCCGCTCTCGGACGTCGATCCGGAAACCGGCGAGATGTCGCCCGCGACCTGCTACGCCCATGCCTGTCTCGTCGCCGAGGTCGAGGTCGACGACGAGACCGGCGAGGTCGCGATGGTCAGGATGGATTCCGCCTATGAGCTCGGCCGCGCGCTCAATCCGCGCCTCGTCGAGCAGCAGCTCGTCGGTGGCGCCTGGATGGGCGTCAGCCACGCGTTGTACGAGACGCCGGAGCCGTATTATCCCGAGCCCGTGCACGGGCCGCGCGACTTCGTCGAATATCTGATGCCCGGCCCTGGCGACATCTGCCCGCACGACATTGCCGTGCTGGAGCGCCCTGCCCCCGACGGCCCGTTCGGCGCCAAGGGACCCGGCGAGATGTGCGCCAACCCGGTGCTGCCGGCGGTTGCCAATGCGATTTTCAACGCCGTCGGCGTCCGCATCGATGATCTGCCGATCACACCTGAAAAAGTGCTGCGCGCGATCAAGGCCCAAGGCGGCGCGCGGCCGCAGGCGCGGCGCTAAAGGTTTGGGTCATGGCGGTCCGCAGCAACATCGTCGGCATCGATAGCCCGGAGGCGCTGGAGAAGGCGCTGCGCGCGGCCTACTACCTCGCCGACGAGGGTCTTGCCACAGCAGCCTATCTCGGTCTCGCGCTGGGCAAGCCGCTGCTGCTCGAGGGCGCACCGGGCGTCGGCAAGACCGAAGCCGCAAAAGCCATCGCTGCCGTGCTCGGGCGCCGCCTGATCCGCCTGCAATGCTACGAGGGCATCGACGCCTCCGCGGCGCTCTACGAATGGAATTATCCGCGGCAGATGCTGGCGATCCGCCAGGCCGGCGACGAGAGCATCGACATCTATGGCGAGACATTCCTGATCGAGCGCCCGATGCTGGCGGCGCTGCGTGCGCCCGATTCCACGGTGCTCTTGATCGACGAAATCGATCGCGCCGACCAGGAGTTCGAGGCATTCCTGCTCGAATTCCTGTCCGACTTCCAGATATCGATCCCCGAGCGCGGCACCGTGCGTGCTGCCGAGCGCCCGGTCGTGGTGCTGACGTCGAACCGGACGCGCGACCTGCACGAGGCCCTGCGCCGCCGCTGCGTCTATCACTGGATCGACTATCCGACCGCCGAGCGCGAGGCGCGGATCATCATGATGCGCGCCTCCAGTGTTGCGGAGGCTACCGCACGGGCCGTGGTGGCGGCAGTCGAGAAATTGCGCCGCGAACCGCTCAGCAAGGCCCCGGGGATTGCCGAGGCGGTCGATTGGGCCGAAGCCGCGACCCTTCTGTACAAGGGCGGCGCGCGCTGGCCCGACGCGTTCAAGCGCTCGATCGGTGTCGCGCTGAAGGACGAGGAGGATTTGCACTTCATCTCGCCCCGGCTCGACGCCATGCTTGCGGAGGCGACCGCATGAACACCGAGCCGCAGCTGCCGCGCGCCGCGCGCGTGTTCGTCTCCTTCGTCGCGCTGCTGCGCGCCAACAGTTTTGCCATCGCGCCGGAGCAAACCACCGCGTTCCTCGCTGCGATCGAGCTGCTCGGCCCGCGCGACGTCGGCGATGTCAGGCAGGCGGCCCTGGCCACCCTCGCCCCGCCGCCCGAGCGCCGCACGACCTTCGACCGCCTGTTCGATCTCCACTTCCGCGGCAGCGAGGCGATTGAACATTCCGACGAGGGCGAGGACGACGAGACCGTTCGGCTCCAGGAGGAAGGCCGCGGCGACGAGGAGCCGCAGCTCTCCGATGAGGCCAATGAATCCGGCCTGACGGCAACGCGCACCGAGGCGCTGGTCGAGCGCCGCTTCGCCCAGCTCTCCACAACCGACGCGCTACGGCGCCTGGCGCGCGAAGCGCCGCGGCGATTGCCCAGGCGGCGCGGTCACCGCCGCATGCGGGCCCGCAATGGTCCCTTTGCCGACCTGCGCCGCACCTTGCGCGACTCTGTCCGAAGCGACGGCGAGATCTTGCGCCTCGGCCACATGAAGCGGCGCCAGCGCCCGAGAAAGTTCCTGCTGCTGATCGACGTCTCCGGTTCGATGAAAAGCCGTACCGAGGAGAACATGAAGCTCGCGCATGCGCTGGTGCAAGCCGCGCCCAACGTCGAGGTCTTCACCTTCGGCACGCGGCTGACCCGCGTCACGCGCGCGCTGCGGCTGAAGCGGCGCGAGCAGGCGCTGAATGCGGCCGCGCATCTCGTCAGCGATTGGGATGGCGGCACCCGCATCGGCGACGCGCTGCTGGCTTTCCTCGCGGTGCCCCGGTTCGGCGGCTATGCGCGCGGGGCAGCCGTGATCATCGTCTCGGACGGGCTCGAGCGCGGTGAGGTCGACGCGCTACGGGAGGCCGTGGCAAAGCTGTCGCGACGGGCCTGGCGCGTGAGCTGGCTGACGCCGCTGGCGACCGGCCCCGGTTTCCGTCCGCAGACACAAGCGCTCGTTGCCATCGAACGCTTCGTCGACGACCTCGTCGACGGCGGATCCACCGCGTCGATCGTCGCGCATGTGCTGGCATTGGGACGAAGGAGAGTTGCGTGACCGGGATTGTCGACGGCCATCATCACATCTGGCGGCAGGCCGACCTGCCCTGGCTGGTCGGCCCGATGCAGCCCCGCATCTTCGGACCGTACGAGGCCATCCGGCGTGACTATCCGATCCAGGAATATCTCGACGATCTCAAGGGCAGCGGCGTCACCCGCTCGGTCTACGTCCAGACCAACTGGGCCAACGACCGTTTCGAGGACGAAACTGCCTGGGTGCAGCGGACCGCCGACGAGCACGGCTGGCCGCACGCCGTCGTCGCCTATGCCAATTTCGCGGTTGATGACGTCCGCCCGCAGCTTGACCGCCTGAAGCGCTATCCTCTCGTGCGCGGTGTGCGCATGCAGCTGCACTGGCACGAGAACCCGCTCTATCGTTTCGCGGCAAAGCCCGACCTCTGCATTGATCCCATCATCCGCCGCAACATTGCGCATCTCGCCGACTATGGCTGGAGCTTTGATCTGCAGCTCTTCACGCCGCAGATGCCCGACGGAGCGCAGCTTGCCGAATTCTGCCCCAAGGTGACCTTCATCCTTCAGCACGCCGGCATGCTCGAAGATCTTTCGCCGGCGGGCCGGGCCGCCTGGCGCGCCGGCATGGCCCGGCTCGCAGCCTGCCCGAACGTGGTTTCAAAGCTGTCCGGGCTCGGCACCTTCATCCATCGCAACGACCCCGCGCATATCGCTGCCGTGGTCGGCGACACCGTCGCGATCTTCGGGGCCGAGCGCTGCCTGTTCGGCTCCAATTTTCCGATCGAGAAATTGTGGACCAGCTATCGCGAGCTCGTCGACGCATTTCGCGCCGCGGCCGCGCCGCTGGGCACCGAGCAACAGGACGCGATCTTCCGGAGCACCGCAATGCGCGTCTACCGGCTTTGACGGACAAGAAACCGATTAGGGAGAGGAACGAATGGCGCTGGAGATCAAGATCCTGGACTATGGCGATATCGAGTTGGAATCGAGCTTTCTGGTGCTCGGTCGCGACTGCGGCCGCGTCCGCCGCGTCCTCACGCTGGGCTTTTTGATTCTCGGCGGCAAATATCCTGTCGTGGTCGACACTGGCTATCGCTCCAACCAGATCATGGAGACGCTGGGCATGCGCGGTTTGCAGTACCACGAGAACATGATCGAGAACCAGCTGGCCCGCCACGGCGTGCGCATGGGCGATGTCCGCTTCGTCTGCCACACCCATCTCCACATCGACCACGCCGGCAAGGACGATCTGTTCCCGATGAACACGACCGTCGTGCTCAACCGCAAGGAGCTCGAATATTCCGTCTCCGGCCTGATGCATCCGCAATACCCGGCACCCGATATCAAGCATCTGATCGACCGCCTGCACACCAAGAGCGCGCTGCGCTTCCTGGACCTGGAGATCACCGGCCCGATCGAGCTGATGCCCGGCGTCTATTGCGACGCTGCCGGCGCCCACACCGAGGGCTCGATGAACATCATCGTCGAGACCGCCGACGGCATCGCGACCATCTGCGGCGACGTGATCTACGATTTCAACGACCAAATCGTCACGCCGTTCAACGAAATCCACGATTGGGAGCCACGCACGACAGGCAATCACGGCACCAGCAAGCGCGCCGAGAAGGCCGCCATCAAGAAGCTGCTCAGCAATTCGCGCTATCTATTGCCGGTGCACGACCGCCCCGCCAAGATCGAAGGCGGCAATGTCGTGGGCCGACTGCACGACCAGGTCCCCGGACCGATCGTGCAGTCCCTGCCCGCGCGCAACTGGTTCCCAGCCTGACATGACCTGAGGATATCGGCCGATGACCCACGTCACCTTGCGCTCGGACTTCGAAACGTTGATCGATCCTTATGCGCCCGTGGCGCAGGTCGGCACCGGCTTTGACTTCACGGAAGGGCCGATCTGGCATCCAGCCGATCACTATCTGCTGTTCTCGGACATGCCCGGCGACGTGCGCAGGCGCTGGGACGCGCGGCGGGGCGTCGCCGAGGTCAAGCGTCCGTCGAACAAGTGCAACGGCATGACCTATGATGCCGAGCTCAATCTGATCGTCTGCGAACACGCGACCTCGTCGCTGATCCGTGAACGGCCGAACGGACAGCGCGAGGTTCTCGCCTCGCACTTTGGAGGACAGGAGCTCAACAGTCCCAACGACGTTTGCGTGCACTCCTCCGGCGCGATCTATTTTTCGGACCCCTGGTACGGCCGTATGCCAGTCTACGGCGTCGAGCGACCGCGCCAGCTCGGATTCCAGGGCGTCTATCGCGTCGTGCCCGGCGGCGAGCCCAAGCTCGTGGTCGATCGCAACCTGTTTGATCAACCCAATGGACTATGCTTTTCGCCCGACGAAACACTGCTCTATGTCAACGACACCGTGCAGGCGCTGATCCGCGTGTTTGATGTCAATGCCGACGGCACGCTTGCGAACGCACGCGTGTTCGCAAGCGGCATCCGCTCCGAGTTGGAGCCGGGCGTGCCCGACGGCATGAAGTGCGACCAGCACGGCAACGTCTGGGTGACCGCCCCCGGCGGCGTCTGGGTTTATTCGCCGCGCGGTGAGCTGCTCGGCAAGGTCCGCGTGCCCGAGCTGGTTGCCAATCTCGCCTGGGGCGGACCTGATTTCCGCACGCTCTATCTCACCGCGACGCATTCGGTCTATGCGATTCCGACCAGGACCGGACCGCGGCACGAACCCTATATGAGCGGCAGGCGCGTCGGCAGCGGGGCGACGAGCGCGGGCCCTGCGGCCACCGCACCGATCCTCGCCGACGGCGAGATGCGGCTCGATCCAGCCCGCTGCGCCATGATCATCCAGGATCTCCAGAACGACGTCATCATGGACGGCGGTGCATTCGCGGAGTCCGGTGCACCCGGCCACGCGAAGCAGCAGCATGTGGTCGAAAACGTCCGGCGCCTCGCGGAGGCGGCCCGCGCCCGCGGCGTTGTCATCATCCATGTCTGGTTCGTGGTCGAGCCCGGCGCGCCCGGCGTGACGCTGAACGCGCCGCTGTTCGAGGGTCTCGTCGACAGCAAGGCGATGGTGCGCGGAAGCTGGGGTGCGGCGCCCGTCTCGGGCCTCGAGCCGCGTCCCGGCGACTTCGTCGTCGAGAAAATGCGGATGAGCGCCTGGGAAGGCACGCGGCTCGAGACGATTCTCAAGGCCACAGGCCGCGACATGATCATCAATACCGGCGCATGGACCAACATGTCGGTCGAGCACACCGCTCGCACCGGTGCCGACAAGGGCTATTTCATGATCGTGCCGGAAGATTGCTGCTCGACCATGAATGCCGATTGGCACTCAGCTTCAATCAACTTCGCCATGCAGAACGTTGCGGTCGTCACCCGGGCAGATGCCGTCATCAGAGCGCTGGGATGAGCAGTGGCAAAGCTCCTGCACCTGTCCTGCTCGCCACGCGCCGACTCGGAGTCGAGCGCCGGCGCGCGCACCTTCCTTGACGGGTTCCGCCAGGCCCGCCCCGACTGGGACATCGACGTCGTCGATCTCTGGCGCGAGCGGATGCCGGAATTCGCGGGGCCCATCGTCGATGCAAAATATGCACGCATGAAGGCGCAGGCCTTCAACGACACGCAGCGGGACAGTTTTGCCGAGGCCGAACGGATGGCGCTGCGGTTCTCGCTGGCCGAGCGCGTGCTGATCTCGACGCCGATGTGGAATTTCGGCATTCCCTACAAGCTGAAGCAGTGGCTCGACATTGTCATTCAGCCGGGCCTGACGTTCCGGTTCGACCCGGCCCAGGGATATCTCCCTCTCCTGAAGGACCGACCTACCATCATCATCCTCGCCTCCGGCAGCGATTTCGCCACCGGCATGAACCGCGGCCGGATCGATATGGCAACGCCGTACTTGCGCGAGGCGCTCCGCTTCATCGGCGTCAGCGACGTGCGCTTCGTGCCGATCGGGCCAACGACGGGCCCTGATGAACCGGTCCGCGCTGCCCGCAGCTCTGCCCACCGCCGACTGGCGGAGATGGCGAAGCGATTCTGAGCGAGATGCGCGCGAGCTGGAGCTTACGGCAGATTGTCCCGCAGGAAAATGTCGATACGGATGCGCTCCTGATCGGGGCTGATCGGCTCTCCCATGCAATGCGCCAGCAACACCCGCGCCGCGGAGCGCGCCTCGTGGCCGGGATCCTGGTTGATGATGGCACCCAGCGTGCCGCGAACCAGGAAGCGCCGCGTGTGCTGGGTGAGCTCATGGGCGATCCAGACCACCTCGCGCGCGCGGCCGGACGCTTCCAGCGCCTCGGCGATTCCGCGATTGCCGGCGCCGCAGCAGTAAATGCCACGCAGGTCCGCATGACGCTTGAGCAGCGCGGCGGTGAGCTCCCGCGTCAGCTCGCTGTCGTCGCGGCCCTCGATGACAGGCAATGCCGTCAGGTTGGGATATTCGCTGGACAATATCTGATGGAAGCCGAACTGCCGCTCGGCGTGATCGCGCAGTGACAACGATCCCGCGACCACGGCGACTTTTGCCTCGCGGCCAGAGAGAAAGCGCCCCATCAGCGTTGCCGCGGTTCGTCCCGCGGCCGGGTTGTCGATACCGACATAGTGCAGACGGCGCGAACTCGGTGCGTCCGACACCAGCGTCACCACGGCGACGCCGCGCGCGGTGAGCTCGTCGATCGCGGCGCGCACCCGGGGATGATCGAGCGCGATGACGGCGACCCCCTGATAGGCCGGAGAAAGGTTCTCCAGCGCGCGAGCCAGTACGTCCGGATCGAACACGTCGACATGAACGATGTCGATGAAGCCGCGCTGGCCGGCGAGCCAGTCCGCCGTGCGCTGGACCTGCTCGGTCAGGTTGGTCATGAAGCTGTTGCTGCCGGTCGGCAGCACGAACGCGAAACGGAACGTCTGTCCGCGCGCCAGCCGCGCTGCCGCAACGTCGGCTCGGTAGCCGAGCTTGGCGACGGCGGCCTCGACACGCGCGACGGTCTTGGCACGGACGCCCTCGCGCCGGTTGACGACACGATCGACGGTGGCGAGCGAAACGCCCGCCGCACGCGCGACGTCCTCCAGCGTGGCACGAGGCGCCGGCTGCGTCGCACCAGCAGTCATTCGCGCGCCGCCCATAGCATGCCGCGGGTCATCAACGTCCGGATCTCCGGCACGTCGAGTTCGTAAGCACGGTGGCCAAGCGAGGAATAGAACACCCTGCCCGCGCCATATCGCTTTTTCCAGACGACCGGCATCACCACGCCTTCGATCCAGGATGCGTGCTCGCCGGTAAAGGTCGTGGTCGCCAACACCTCGATGGCGGGGTCGACATGCATGTAATATTGCTCGGAACGATGCTCGAAACTCGTCAGGCCCTTCATGATGGGATCGTCGGGCCTGGTCACGTCGACCTTGTAATCGATGATGTTGCCGGGATGCGCAACCCACTGCCCGCCACACAGGAACTGGTAATCCACAGAATCGCGGAACGCGTCGCACATGCCGCCATGATGCCCGGCGAGCCCGACGCCGCCGCGCACGGCGGCGCAGAGATTGAGCGCATCCGCCTTCTCGATCTTCGACATGGTGTAGATCGGGATGATCAGCGAGAGGTCGTGAATCCCGGGGTCGCCGAATGCCTCGGTCGTCGTTTCGATCCGAACCTCAAAACCTTCCGCCTTCAGCCAGCCGCGGATCATGGAAGCGCAGAGATCGGGATCGTGCCCCGGCCAGCCGCCCCATACAATCATTGCCTTGCGCATCGTCATTCCCTCAGTCGATCTGTCCGGTGTCACGTCCGGCCGGCAGCATCGCCGGCCGCTCGACGCGGTTCTCGATCTTGACTCGCCGCCCCTCGTCGGCCGATGTCTGGAACGCCTCCATCACCTCCAGCACGTGGAATGCGAGCGCGCCGCTCGCACGATGCGGCCGGTTGTTCAGGATCGCGGAGGCCATGTCGGCGACACCAATCGAACGGAACTCGCCTTCGACATGAGCGTGCGTCAGCGGCATCGATTCCCATTCGCCGCCGGTCTTCGCGACTTGCACTTCGCCGCCGAAGCGGTTTGGATCCGGCACCAGCATGCTGCCCTTGTCGCCATAGATCTCGATTGGCGTATGCCGGTGTTTTGGCACATCAAAGCTCATCGCGATCGAGACGACCGCCCCGCTTTCGAATTCGAGCGTGCCGGCAACATGGGTCGCAACCTCGACCGGGATCAAAGTGCCGCTCATCGGCTGGCTGGTGACCAGGCGCTCGGATTTCGGGCGTGCGCTCGAGCCCATCACGCTGGCGACGGGGCCGAGCAGCTGCACGAGATCGGTGATGTAATAGGGCCCCATGTCGAGCATCGGCCCACCGCCGCGCAGGTAATAGAACCCCGGCGCCGGGTGCCAGCGCTCGTGACCGGGGCAGCCGAAGAAGGCGCTGCCGGCGATTGGCGTGCCGATGGCGCCATCGTCGATCAGCTTGCGCGCGGTCTGGTGGCCGCCGCCGAGGAAGGTATCGGGCGCGCAGCCGACGCGGAGGCCCTTCTGCGCGGCGAGATCCATCACCTTGCGCGCCTCGGCGACATTGATGCCGAGCGGCTTCTCGGAGTGAACGTGCTTGCCGGCATTGAGCACCGCAAGGCTGACATCGGTGTGGGCCAGCGGCACGGTGAGATTGATGACGATCTCAACGTCTTCGCGTTTGAGCAGCTGGTCGACACGCATCGCCGGCAATCCGAAGGCAGCGCCCTGCCGCTCCGCGACATCGCTGCGCATGTCGGCCAGCGCCCTCACCTCCATGACCGGGAAGCGCTGCGCCGCCTTGAGGTAGGCGGTGCTGATCACACCGCAGCCGATGATTCCAACGCCGACTTTTCTCATTTTTATCTCCGTGAAATCCTGCTCACCCTTTGACGGCGCCTGCCGTGAGGCCGGCGACGATGTGCTTCTGCGCCAGCAGGAACAGAATGATCGTCGGCAGGATGGTGAGCGTGATGAAGGCCAGGATCAGGTGCCATTCGGACGAATATTCACCCTGATAGACCATGATGCCGAGCGGCCAGGGATAGAGCGCATCGGTGTTGAGCATGACCAGCGGCAGAAGATAAGCGTTCCAGCTGTTGACGAAGGTGATGGTCCCGACGGTCGCCAGGATCGGCCGCGACAGCGGCAGCGTCACGTAGCGAAAGAACTTGATGTAGCTGCAGCCGTCGACCAGTGCGGCTTCGAGCAGCTCGTGGGGAATGTCCCTGAAGAAGCGCCGCAGCAGCAGCACGCTCATGGCGAGGCTGAACGCGACCAGCGGCAGCGCGACGCCGAAATAGGTATCGAGCAGTCCGAGATCCCGCACCTTGATGAACAACGGCAGCACGGCGGTTGCGGCCGGAAACAGCAGGCCAAGCGTCAAATAGCTCAGCAGCATCGAGCTGCCGAAGAACTTGATGTGGGCGAAGGTAAACGCCGCCATCGAGGCTGTGATCAGGGTCAATGTCACCGTGAGCGTCGAGATGATCAACGAGTTGCGCAAGAGCTGCCAGTAGCGCCCCGAGAACAAAATGTCGGCGTAGTTCTGCCATTCCCAGTGCTGCGGCAGGCCGAACGGATGGACGCGCAATTCGCCAAGCGATTTGAAGCCGCCGAGCAAGGTCGCCAGCAGCGGTACCAGCACGAAGATGGCAACGGCAGCGAGAAACGCCGCCTTGAACAGCACGGCGGGATCGAACGGCGCACGGCTCGCCTCGGCACTACTCATCGCGCATGAACCATCGTTTGTAGGTGAAGGCAAAGGTCACGCAGATCACAAACAGGATGACACCGATCGCGCTGCCATAGCCGACCCGCATGCGGGAGATGCCGTTGTTGTAGAGGAAACTCACCATGGTATTGGAGGAATCCGCAGGTCCTCCGCGCGTCAGCGGCATGACGAGATCGAACAACTGCAGCGACCCGACGACGGCGAAGAAGACGGACAAGCGGATCGTCGGGTACAGCAGGGGGATGACGACATGGCGCAGGGCTTGCGTGCGCGTAGCGCCGTCGATCCGCGCTGCCTCGACCAGGCTCTTGTCGAGGCTCTGCAGCGCTGCGATGAACAGCATCATATGGAAACCGAAATACTTCCAGACGATCACGATCAGCACCGCCAGCATGGCCGTGTCGGTCGAGGCCAAGAGATGCGGCGGGTCGGCGCCGAAGGTCCGCCAGATCGAAGCGACGAGGCCGTAATCGCCGTCATAGACGAACGAAAAGATCAACCCGGTTGCGATCTCGGCCAGGATATAGGGCATGAAGAACAGCATGCGCAGCGCCACCGCGCCGCGAAAGCGATCGGCGAGCATCAAGGCCAAAGTGAGCGCAAGCGGCAGCTGGATCGCGAGCGAGACCGCGATGATCAACGCATTGTTGCGCAGCGCCAGCCAAAAGGCGCGCGTCTCCAGCACGAAGCGATAATTGCCGAAGCCGATCCAATGGGTCGGCCTGCCGAAACCATTCCAGTTGAAGCCCGAGTACCATGCCGCCTCGCCGATCGGCAGCACAACGAACAGCGTGAACAGCAGCAACGCCGGCGGCAGGAACAGGATCAGAACCGTGAAACGACTGTCCCAGTTCGGGCCGCGCACGGCGGCCAGAGGGGCCGCCTCGCCGGCAACACCGACCGGCGAGGACATCGCGATCCGTCGCGCCACGGTCAGTTACCTTGCTTGTACGCCGCTTCGATCGCTTTCGCCGCGTCCTGCGGGCTCATGCTGCCGCCGGCAATCTCCGCCGAGACGTCGTTGACGACACGACCGACCGAGGGGCCAAGGCTCTGGTCATAGAAGTTCTGATGATACTGCGACTTTGCGAGATTGGCCGCGATCATCTTCATGAAGGAGTTGTTGAGGCCGGCCTCCGCGCCCTGCACCACGGGGATGATGAAATTGCCTGCAGCAAGCCGCGTCTGCACGTCCTTGGAGATGAAGTACTTCAGGAAATCAACCGCCTCCTTCGGCGAGTCCTTGGTGACCAGCCAGCCGGTGATGCCGCCGAGCGTATCCGTCGGCGCGCCTTTGCCACCCGGGATGACAGGGAAATCGAACCAGCAGATCTTGTCTTCGCTCAATCCGACCTTGTCGGCGGCCAGCGCGCGCTGCAAATTGTAGACTGAGCTAATCGCGAGCGTCATCGCCGCCTTGCCGTCACCGAAATAGCCGACGGCCTGCGGGTTCTTGAAGCCGAGGAACCCGTTCTGGAACGGTTGGAGATCGACGAGCTGCTTGAACAGCTCGCCGGATTTCTGGAAGGTCTCGCCGGCGAAGCCGCCATTCTCGTCGCGCAGCGCCGCATCGAATGCCGCCTTACCACCGATGCGCACGGCAAGGTGGGTCCAGTAGAAGTGCAGCGGCCATTTGTCGGCACCGCCGACCACGATCGGCGTCACGCCTGCGGCTTTGATCGTCTTCACCGCGGCCAGCAGATCGTCCCACGTCTTGATGGCCGCCGGATCGACCTTCGCTTTGGCCATCAAGTCCTTGTTGCAGAGGAAGCCGACTTGCGACAGCGAAATGGGCAGCCCATAGACGCGGCCATTGCGCGTGAACGCAGCGAGCGCTGCAGGCGTGATGCTGTCACTATAGCCCTTGACCTGGTCCGTGATGTCTTCGAGCACGCCGGCATCGATCTGCGTCTTCAACACGCCGCCGGCCCAGCTGTAGATGATGTTCGGCCGGTCCTTGGACTGCAGAATGGTCGGCAGCTTGGCCTTGTAGGCTTCGTTCTCGAGGAACTGCATCTCAACCTTCACGCCGGGATGCGATGCCTCATAGGCACGCGCGACTTCCTCCCAGATCTTCACCTGGGCCGGATTCACCTCGATGTGCAGCCATTTGACGGTCGTATCGGCCGACGCGGAACCCGCCCAAAGCAGGCATGCGGCAGCAGTGAGTCCGAGCTTGGCGAGCAGCCTCATCACATCCTCCCGACGACGTTTATTCTTGACTGCAATCCTGCCTTCAGTTTTTGAGGTGCGCAACTAAAATTCTGACCTATGCACCTCACGAGCGGAGTGGCTATAGGGTCTGGAAAAGCGTCGGGGCCCGTCGCGGCGTCCGCAGCAAAACTGAGAGGTTCCCATGGCCGCCATCTATTCCGACCTCGCCGGCAAGGTCGTGCTCGTCACCGGAGGTGCAGCGGGAATTGGCGCTGCGATCGTGCGGCGGTTCGCAGAACAGAAATCGAAGGTCGTATTCTTCGACATCAAGGCCGACGAAGGCCAGCGCTTGGCGCGCGAGCTGTCCAATCAGGGACTGGCTGCGTATTTCCAGCACGTCGACCTGACCGACATCCCCGCATTGCGCGCGGGCGTCGCGGAGGCGCGCAAGGCACACGGCGCGATCAACATCCTGATCAACAACGCCGCGCATGACGAACGGCACACGACCGAGGAGATGACGCCCGAATATTGGGACGACCGCATCGCGGTGAACCTGAAGCACCAGTTCTTCGCATCGCAAGCCGTGCTGCCGGACATGAAGGCCGCGAACGCCGGCGCCATCATCAATTTCGGCTCGGTATCCTGGATCGCGGGACAAGGCGGCATGGCGGCCTACACCGCCAGCAAATCAGGCGTGATCGGCCTGACGCGCTCGCTGGCACGCGATTACGGTCCCTACAATATCCGCGTCAACGCGATCGCGCCGGGCTGGATCATGACGGAGCGGCAGCTCGAGAAATGGATGACGCCGGCCGGCGAAATCGAACTGCAGCAGCGGCAGTGCCTCAAGCGCCGGCTCGTGCCCGACGAGGTCGCGAAATTCACCGTCTTCCTCGCTTCCGACGAGGCCTCCGCCTGCACCGCGCAGCACTACATCGTCGACGGAGGCTGGGTCTGAGACGCTCGCCGGGCCCCGACCTGCGCGAATACTTCTGTGAAAGCCCGGCGCGGAACGAGCCGAAATGTCATCCGCGATCGCCCGTACCCGTCGGCAGGGCCGCCGAGCCGCGTGGCGCGCCCGGCTCTTCCTGCAAGGCCGTCGCCTTGGGCGCGGTGCGGGCCACGCTGGCCAGCGCCATCTTGCGTTGCCGCCGGCTTTGCAATTGCCGGTCCGCCAGCACGCCGATCAGGATCACCGATCCCATCACCGCGAAGTTCAGGGAGTTGGGAATGCCGAGAATGTTGACGAGGTTCTGCAGCACCTGGAGCAGTGCCGTTCCCAGCACGATTCCGAGGATCGAACCCTCCCCGCCGCGCAGGCTGCACCCACCCAGGACCGCGGCGGCGATCGCATAGAGCTCGTAGAAATTGCCGAAAGAACTCGGCGAGACCGAGTTGGTGTAGAATACGAACATCACGGTTGAGATACCGGCCAGCCCACCGCTGATGATGTAGGCCGTCGCAATGACGAAATCCGTGTTGATACCGGAGAAGCGCGCCGCCTCCTCGTTCTTGCCGACGGCATAAAGCCAGCGTCCGTACACCGAGCGGTGCAGCAGAACGCCGAGGATGAGCGCAAGGATGACCAGAAAGATGAAGGTATTCGGGATGCCCGCGATGTTGCCTGAGGCAATGTTGCTCAGCGTGGCGGCTTCATCGCCATAGCCGAAGCCACGTGTCGAGTCGCTCGTATAGTACCGTGCGGTGCCGCGATAGATCAGCAGCCCGCACAAGGTCACGATGAACGGTTGCATCTTCAGCCGCGTGATCAGGAAACCCTGAATGGCGCCGAGTCCAATGCCACCCAGCAGCACGAGCAACAGCGCGAACGGCCAGGGGACCTCATAGGTCGTCAGCAGGTCGATGAAGACGACACCGAGCAGCGCGAACATCGAGCCGAGCGACAGGTCGATCCCTCCGGTGATGATCACGAGTCCCTCGCCGAGCGCGAACACGCCGAACAGACCGATGAGATTGGCCATGTTCAGCATGTTCACCAGCGACAGGAAGGCCGGATTGATTGCCCCCGTGATGGCCGAGACGAGAATCAGCAACACGGCAAGACCAATTTCCTTCTTCGTCATGACGCTACGACTTCCGTGGTTTGCACCGCCTGGCCCATCGCCAGCCTCAGCACGTTGTATTCACTGAGCTGATCGCGCTCCAGCACGCCGCTGACGGTGCCTTCATGCATCACCCCGACCCGGTCCGAGACGCCGATGACCTCCTCCATGTCCGAGGAGATCATCACTATCGCGACACCGCGGTCGGCAAGATCGCGCATCAGCGCGTAGATCTCGCTCTTGGCGCCGACGTCGATGCCGCGGGTCGGCTCGTCGAAGAACATCACGCGCGGCTGCATGGAAAGCCATTTGCCAAGCACGACCTTCTGCTGATTGCCGCCGGAAAGCGTCACCGCTTCGATGTCGACGCTGGGGGCCCTGATGGATAGGCTTTTTGACTGCTCTTTTGCGGCCTTCCGCTCGGCAGCCCCGTCGACCAGCCACATGCGCGCATAATTCGCCAAGCTCGCCAGCGTCACGTTCTCGCGGATCGGCATCTCCAGCACCAGGCCGGACTTCTTGCGATCCTCAGGCACCAGATAGATGCCCTGTCTGATCGCGTCGCGCGGCGAGGAGACGGCAACCTTCTCGTTGTCGATCCTGATCTCGCCGCCCAGCACCGGGTCGATGCCAAAGGCCGCACGGGCAAGAGAGGTGCGGCCGGCCCCCACCAGCCCGGCCAAACCGAAGATCTCGCCCCGACGCACCGAGAGATTGATCTGCCTGTCTGGGAAAGCGGTCGTGACGAGATCGACGATACTGCAGCCGCCCGGCTGCGGCGCCCGTTTCGGCGGCGTATACAGCGCCTTCAGATCACGGCCGATCATCAGCCGGATCATCGCGGCGTGGCTGAGCTCGTTGCGCGCCAGCTCTCCCACCGTGCGTCCGTCGCGCAGCACGACGACGCGGTCGGCACAGGTCATGATCTCACCCAGCCGGTGAGAGATGTAGATGACCGAGATGCCGTGCGCCTTCAGATCGGCGATCACCTCCAGCAGCCGTTCGGTCTCCGAAATCGTCAGGCTGGAGGTCGGCTCGTCCATGATGATGACGCGCGCGTCAATCGAGAGCGCCTTTGCGATCTCCACCATCTGGCGCTGAGCGATCGAGAGGTTGTCGACCAGCGTATCGGGGCTGAAATCGGCACCGAGCCGCGCCAGCAGGGGCGCCACGCTGGCGCGCATCTGCGCGTTGTCCACCAGCCTCAGACCGCCGCCGGTAAGCTTCTCGCGGCCGATGAACACGTTGGCCGCAACGTCGAGATTTTCGAACAGGTTGAGTTCCTGATGCACGAAGGCGATTCCGGCCTGGGTCGCCTCCCGCACCGTCATCCGGGGATGCGTGGTCTCGCCGACGCGGATCACGCCCTCGCTCGGCGCAATCACACCGCCCAGCACGCGCATCAGCGTCGATTTGCCGGCTCCATTCTCTCCGATCAGGCCCACCACTTCGCCACGCTGCAGGCGCAGGCTGACATTATCGAGAGCCCTGACGCCGGGATAGGACACGCCAATTCCGGCAAGCTCGAGCAGCGTCTCCACCATCAGGCGTTCCTTCTCCCGCTCAACGCCCGGCGGAGACAGCCGCCGGGCATCGAAGCGCGCTCACGTCACTTCTTGAGCAGTTCCTTCATCTGCGCCGTGAACTCCGCGACATTGGTCTTGTTGATCACCTTGGTCGGAACGATCAGCTTGCTGTCCTTGGGAATCCAGGACTTGTCGCCGTTCAGCGTCTTGATGATGTTGGTGGCCGACAGATATCCGAACTCGTACGGCTGCTGCACGACCGTCGATTCGATGGTGCCGTCGGAAATACCTCGCAGCGTGCGTTGATCCTCGTCGAAGCCGACGATCTTGACCTTGCCGGCCTTTCCAGCGGCCTTGACGGCGTCATAGATCAACGGCGTCTCGTAGCTCCACAGGCCGGACAGCAGCGCGATGTCGGGATATTTGACGAGAACGTTCTCCATGTTCGCCTTGGCCTTGGCGAAGTCGACCTGATCGGTGAACACGTCGACCAGCTCGACCTTGGTGCCCGCGATCGCGTCCTTGATGCCCTGCACGCGTTCGCGCGCATTGTCCGCGTCCATCGTTCCCACGAACAACGCGATCTTGCCACCGTTCGGCAAGGCCTTCTTGATCTCCTCGCCGGCCTGCCGACCGGCCGCGACGTTGTCGGTGCCGATATAAGCGAGACGCTTGCTCTGCGGCGCGTCGCTGTCCGTGGTGATCAGTACGGTCTTTTCCGCAACCTTGTTGAGCTCTTCGGTCGCGTGCGGCGCGTCGTCCACGGAGATGGAAATTCCGGCGACCCCGCGCACCAAGAGATCGTCCAGCTCCCGCCGCTGCCCGGCGGCGGTGCCTTCGTTGGTGACGATCAGCTCGATATTGTAGTCCGGATGCTCCTTCTGCGCCTTCTCGAGGCCGCGACCGGCGATGGTCCAGAAGTCGGCCGCAACGTTTGTGACCAGCGCAATCGTTTTCTTCTGCTGCGCCTGGACCACACCGGAGGTCATGGCGAGCACGGCTGCACTCGCACAAAACGGCACGATCCATTTCTTCAGTGAACTGTTCATCTGCACCTCCCTTTAGCCAGCCGGTATTCCCGGGGTTGACGTCAGGCGCTTGTTGCGCCCTATTTAATTTTGTGTGTGAATAAATTATGAGGGGCTAAGTAGCTCGTCAAGCGTGATCATTACCCCGCATTCACTCTCCAATAGCGCGGAGGGTAATATGTGACGCATTTGCCGCGCCTGCGACGACACCGTGCCGCATGCACCAAAGTCGAATAGTCCAATAATTTCAACTGACGAATTAAAGGATGGCGCATGGACGATGATCTCAAACCGGCCCGCACTTCAACCCTGGCGCGGGGATCGAATCGCGGCCGCCTCATAGAGGCCCTGCGGCGCCACGGACCGATGCCGCGCGTGGAGCTCGCGCGCAATACCGGACTGAGCTTCCCGGCCATTTCGGCCATCACGTCGAAAATGATGGCGGAAGACCTGCTGTCGGAGACGGACGCGACGATGTCCTGGCCCGACGATGGCGGCGACGACGATGCGGACGGCAATGGCCGCCGCCGTGGCCGGCCGGCGATACAACTGACGCTCAATCCGGAGTTTGGCCGCATCGTTGCGGTTTCGCTGCGCATGAACATGATCGAGACGCTGCTCGCGGATTTCAGCGGCTCGGAGCTGGCGCAATCGCGGCTGGCGCTCGCGACCCGCGCGCTCGATGCAACGGCGCTGTGCAACAGCGTGATCGCGCAGATCGATTCCATGCTTGAGGTGACGGGCACCTCGCGCGACCGGCTGCTCGGAATCGGAATTGCGCTGCAAGGGATCGTGAATGCCGATACCGGGCGGCATCTTTGGAGCCCGGCGCTGTCGGTCACCGATGTCGATCTGGCGACGCCGATCCGCCGGACCTTCGAAGTGGACGTCGTGATTGCGAACGACGCCGTCCCGGTCGCTCTGGCCCTGGCTGCAGCCGAACCGGCGCTGGCGGAGGGTCTCGCAGCCACGATCACGGTCGGCCACGGCGTCGGAATGGGCGTCGTCGTCGACGGGGAGGCGCGCTGGGGAGTCGGCGCCAGCAGCGAGATCGGCCATGTCAAGCTGGCCCCGAACGGTCCGCAATGCCGCTGCGGCCAGCGTGGATGCATCGAGGCCTATCTCGCCGATTATGCGCTCTACCGCGACGCCCGCACCATCATCGACCTGCCGCCCGCGACCTCGCAACAACCGTCGGAGGTGCAGATGGCCTTGCTGCGAGACAGAGCACGGAACGGCGATCCCCGCCTCGAGCAACTGTTCCGACAGGCAGGCAACGCACTTGCGGAGGCGGTCGCCGTGACGATATCGGTGCTGCGCCCGCATCACGTCGTCCTGGCCGGTCCCGGCTTGCAGGCCTTCGACATGATGCGCAACGCCTATGAGGAGCGATTGGAGCAGGCAGTCTTGCCATGGCTGCTCAAGTCCACGCTGATATATGTCCGCCCCAGCAAGTCGGCAGCAATCGTCGACGGCATGGTGCGGCGGACGCTAGGGGTCGTCGACCGAAATTTCATGGAGACGGCCGAGCGAACACCGAGGCCTGCGGTGCTCGCCTGAGTTTAGCGTTGCAACCGAGTGCTGCACGCAGTCTTGCGGCCTGGCGGCTTGTTTCATCCGAGCTTTGCTTCATCGTTCCGCCCTCTGAGCTCGGACGTCTCGTTGGGGACGCCTTGCCGGCGACTGTTCAGTCGCCGAGCGGACCATTGGAGTTGCCATCCGAGCCCTTCAGCAACTCGTATTTGATCCGCCGCATGCGGGCCTGGGCTTCGAGCGGCTTGCAATAGGCTGTCGAGGCGGCGAGCAGATCGATGGCGGCAAGGATGGCATAGCGCGAAGCGGTCGGCTTGAGCGCATCGGGCGCCTCGGGCACGTACACGCCCAGCACGATATCGGCGATCGAAGCGAGCCGACTTTGCGGTTTGGTGATCGCGATGACGAGAGCGCCATATTGCCGAGCGGTACCGGCGGCCTCGATCACCTCGTTCGCTGTCCCGGTGGTCGAGATGGCGACGACGACATCGTCCCGGCCGAGCGTCGCGGCGATCATGCGCATCAACCTTGGATCAGAGGCGTGGGAAGCGGCGATGCCGAGGCGAAAGAGCCGGTTCTGAACCTCCGCCGCAGCGAGCGTCGAGCCGCCGCCCACGCCGAAGGCGGCAAGTTTCGAGCAGCGGGAAATAGCTTCGGCGGCCTTTTCGATATCCTCTTTCCCGAGCCCCTCTTCCGCAGCGGCAATGGCGCGGCGGATCTCCTGAAACACCGAGCGCCAGAGCGCTGGACGCGCCAAATCCGTCCCGACATGGGGAGGAGGCTCGACGTAGATCCGTCCAACGGCCATCGCTTGTGCCAGTTTGACCTTGAGGTCACGGACGCCGCGACAACCGATAGAGCGGCTGAAGCGCGTGACGGTGGGTTCGCTGACGCGCGCCCGACGAGCCAGTGCCGAATTACTGGCGTGAATGGCAAATTCGAGATCAGCCAGCAGCACCGTGGCGACGCGCTGCTCCGAGGGGCTGAGGGCCGCCGCGCTCTGCCGGATGACGGAGAGGATATCGCCTACGACGAAGCCGTCGCGGTTCGGCTGGGTCATTGCCGCAGCGCCAGCGGCTTTCACCGGGGGAATTCGCTTCGCACGCGACATTGCCAGCCTTCCCAGACCTCACTTCCAGCCTGCCCGGCGGGCTAAACCTTTGTAATAAACTTACAAGACTGGCTGGACCAAGCGTCAAACCGTCGGACAAGATATCGCGATTTTTCGCTTGAAATCTAGCGTATCTCGTATGTAATTTTCAAACAAACAACGACGTGCCTTCGGACATAATGGCCGGGGCCATCCCCGCCCTCCATGGCAGGGATCAAACGCGACGGGAGGGGATGTATATGAGAGGCGCTCTCAATGTCTTGGCGCGTGGCGCCATCGGAATGGCCGCCGCCCTGTTCCTGAACGCGCAGGTGAGCGCCGCCACCCTGCTTCGCGAAGCCACCATCGGAGAACCGCCGCCCCTCGATGTCATGCTGACGACGGCGGACGTCGCATCGGTCATCGGCCGCCACATCTTCGAAACGCTCTATGCGCTGGACTCGACCTACACGCCACGCCCGCTGCTGGCCGAGAGCGCGCGCGAAGACGATGGCGGCCGGACCATCGTGATCAAGCTCCGCGAGGGCGTTCTCTTCCACAATGGCAAGGAGATGACCGCCAAGGACGTGGTCGCCTCAATGACGCGCTGGGGCAACTACGGCGCGCGGGGCAAGCTCCTGATGGCCGCGGCGAGTTCGGTCGAGGCGACCGGAAAATACGAGGTCACGCTGAAACTATCGGCGCCCAACGGCGCCTGGAAGACTCTCGTTGCGGACGTCAACGGCGGACTTGCGATCTATCCGGAAGAGATTGCGACCAATGCCGGCAACCGTCCGATCGAGCAGAAGGACTATATCGGCACCGGACCGTACAAATTCGTGGAGTGGCGGCCGAACCGATACGTCGAGGTCGAGAAGTTCGACGGCTACAAGCCGGTGAAGGACAAGGCGGATGGTTTCGCCGGCGCCCGCGTCGCCATGTTCGACAGGATCCGGTTCATCCCGGTGCCCGACGTCGGCACGCGCGTGAGCGGCGTCCAGGCCGGCGACTACGATTATGCGGAGATGATCTCCGGCGATCTTTACGAGTCGCTGAGCAAGGACGCGTCGGTCCAGGTGCAGCGAACCAATGCGCCGATCTTCGGCCTGTTCTTCATGAACTCGAAGCAGGGCATCCTGAAAGACAATTACAAGCTTCGCCGCGCCATCCAGACCGCGCTTGACAAGTCGCAGGCCCTGCGCGTCGCTTTCGGGTCCAAGGACCTATGGAACGCCGAGGGATCGATCTTTCCCAAGGGCACGCCGTGGTACTCGACTGCAGGCGTTGACAATTACAGCCCGCACGATCCGAAGAAGGCCAAGGAGCTCGCCAAGGAGGCGGACTACACGGGCGCTCCGATCCGCCTCCTGGTCTCGACCAACTACCAGGCGCATTATGACGAGGCCTCCGTCTTCACCCGCCAGCTGGCCGACGCCGGGATCAATGTTCAGATGATGGTCGTCGATTGGGCGACCCTCCTGAAGATGCGGGGCCAGCCCGAACAATGGGACATCTTCGTCACCCACCATTCGTTCTCGGCCGACCCGCTGCTGCTCACCTTCCTCAATGCAAGCTATCCCGGCTGGTGGGATAGCGCGGAGATCAGCGCGCTTCGGACCGAGCTGATCAGCTCGACCGATGCGGCCGCGCGCAAAGCCACATGGGACAAGATCCAGGCGCTGATCTACGATCAGGTTCCGGTCATGAAGGTGGGCGACGCCTACACCTATGACATTGCCTCGCCCAAGCTCAAGGGGCTCAATCCCAACGGCCCCGCCTTCTGGAACGTATCGACGAAATAGGAGGCGCGGGACGAAAGCCGCGAGGATGACGGGCGCCTGCAGCGGCGCGCATCATTGCCGTTGATCAGCCGCACAATCACATGTGGTCATTTGCACTCAAGCGCGCAGGAACGACGGCGGTGACGCTCGTGGCGGCCTCCGTCATCATCTTCGCCTTCATCCATGTCGTGCCGGGCGATCCCATCTATGTTCTGCTCGGCGACACCGCGACGCCCGACCAGATCGATGCGCTGCGACATCAGCTCGGCCTCGATCAACCGATCGTCCTGCAATATCTGAGTTGGGCAGGCCGCGTGCTCGCTGGCGATCTCGGACGATCGATCTTCTTCCAGGCCCCGGTGACGTCGGTGATCGCCGACGGCGCCGAAACCAGCATCCTGCTCGCCACCATGACGATGATCTGGGTCGCGGTGATCGGCGTGCCGGTCGGCGTGGTCGCGGCGGTCCGGCACGGCACGTGGCTCGACCAGGGACTATCAGGCGCGGCGATGCTGATGGCCTCGATCCCGACCTTTTGGGTCGGGCTCTACCTGATCCTGATCTTCGCCGCCTGGCTCGGCTGGTTTCCGAGCTCCGGTTATCCCTCGATTTTCGAGGGCGGCGTGGTCAACCTGCGCTACCTGGTCCTTCCGAGTCTGGCGCTTGCGGCGCCGAATGCCGCGCTGATCCTGCGGCTGACGCGCGCCAGCATGCTCGATGTCTCCCGCGAGGACTACGTGCGCACCGCCCGCGCCAAGGGAATACGGCCATGGCAGGTCGTGCGCCGGCACATCCTGCGCAACGCTCTGTTGGCGGTCGTCTCGGCGTTCGGCTTCACCTTCGCCGCGCTGCTCTCGGAAGCCGTGGTGACGGAAACCGTATTCGCGCTGCCGGGCATCGGCCGCCTGGTCGTTCAGTCGATCCTCCGTCGCGACTACCCGGTGATCCAGGGCGTCATCCTGGTCATCGTTGTCGCCTATCTCCTGATCAATTTGATCGTGGACCTCAGCTACCGTCTGCTCGATCCGAGGGTCGAACTGCAATGAGCCGCGACGTCGCAATCTTGTGGCTGAAGCCGTTCATCGCCCGCCCGATCGCTCTGGCTGGCCTTTGCATCCTTCTGGCGACGGTGCTTGCCGCTGTCTTTGCGCCGTGGCTGTCGCCGTTCGATCCCTATGCCATCGACCCGGTGACCCGCCTGACGCCCCCGAACACAATCCATTGGTTCGGGACCGACCAGTTCGGCCGAGACACGCTGTCGCGCGTCATCCACTCCGCGCGCATGGCGCTGCTGATCGGCTCGGGCGTGGTCGTCTTCGCCCTCGCAACGGGCGTGCCCGTCGGCGTATTGTCGGCCCTGTTTCCCCGTCTCGGTCATGTGCTGATGCGCATGGTCGACGTGCTGATGGCATTCCCGGCGCTGCTGCTTGCGCTCGGGCTGATCGTCATCTTGGGACCGAGTGTGGCCAATGCCATTCTCGCAATCGGCGTCGGCTATATGACGACGACCACGCGCATCGTCTACGGTCTCACGCTGCGCTTGCGTGCAGAAACCTATGTTGAGGCATCCCGCAGCATGGGTGCCGGGACGATATGGCTGATCAGCAAGCACATCCTGCCGAACCTGGTCTCACCGCTCCTCGTGCAGGCGAGCTTCGTCTTCGCCTTCGCGCAGCTAGGCGCGGCTTCACTCGACTTCCTCGGCCTCGGCGCGCCGCCGGAAATTCCGAGCTGGGGCAACATGCTGGCCGAATCCCGTACCTTCATCACGCGCGCTCCCTGGTTGCTGTTCTTCCCGGGTATGATGATCGTCGCCACGGCATTCTCTCTGAACCTGGTCGGCGACGCATTGCGCGATCGGCTCGATCCGCGGTTCCGTCAAGTCTTTGGCGAGAAGGGCTAGCTCGTGCTGTCTGTTCGCGATCTCACCGTATCATTGGGGCCGGAGACTGCACCGGTCGACATCGTCGCCGGCGTATCCTTCGAGGTGGCGAAGGGCGAAATTCTCGGTCTTGTCGGCGAGTCCGGCTGCGGCAAGAGCATGACCTCGCTCGCGGTGATGGGATTGCTGCCGCAACCCGGTCCGCGGATTCGTGCCGGACGGGTCGTGCTCGATGGCAGCGACGTGACGCAGCTGCAGCCCTGGCAACGTGTCGAAGCGGGCCACGGTCGCATGGCCATGATCTTCCAGGAGCCGATGACCTCGCTCAACCCGGTTCGCCGGATCGGCGATCAGATTGCCGAAGCCGTGCGCGTGCACGACCAGGTTTCTGGTGCCCCGGCGCTCGCTCGGGCGCGCGAGCTGCTCGAGCTGGTGCGCATGCCAGATCCCGCAATGCAGCTGTCCGCCTATCCACATCAACTGTCCGGCGGCCAACGCCAACGGGTCATGATCGCGATTGCCCTGGCCTGCCGGCCGCAGGTTCTCATCGCCGATGAGCCGACCACCGCGCTTGATGTCACCATACAGATCCAGATTCTCGGCCTGCTTCGCGAGCTCTGCGGCCGGCTCGACATGGCGATCTTGTTCATTACTCACGACATGGGCGTGATCGCGCAGCTCGCCGACCGCGTGGCCGTCATGTACGCCGGCCGGATCGTGGAAACCGCAGGAGTCGATGCGGTCTTCGGCAGCCCGCGGCATCACTACACGCGCGGATTAATGGACTGCATGCCGGTGCGAAACGCCGGCGCGCATCGCCTGCCGACCGTATCGGGCCAGCCGCCGGCGCCCGGCACGATAAGAGCCGGCTGCGTCTTTGTTCCGCGTTGCGCAGCTGCGCGCGAGGAGTGTCGCGCGACAGACCCGCCTCGCATCGCGGTCTCTCAAGGACACCAGGTGCTCTGCGCCTTCCCGTTGAACGGTGGAGGACCGGCATGAGCAGCGACGACATTCTCGCTGTTCGGGACCTGAAGGTCTCGTTCACCGCCAGGCGCGCGGGCCGAAAATACCGGGTCCAGGCCGTGGATGGTGTATCGCTGTCGCTGGCGGAAGGCGAGGTGCTCGGCATCGTCGGCGAGTCAGGGTGCGGCAAAACCACCCTGGGCCGGGCCATCGTCGGGCTGGTTCAACCCGATGGCGGCAACATCGCCTTCAAAGACGATGACGCGATTGCGGCCGGCGGCGCTGAGCTGCGCGCGATGCGTCTGAACGTCCGGATGGTCTTCCAGGATCCCTATGCATCGCTCAATCCGCGGCGCACGATCGGCGATTCCGTGGCTGAAGCCGGAGACATCAATGGCATCTTCAGGGACCGCAGTGATCGGAGCGCCATGATCGCCTCGACCTTGGCGGCTGTCGGCCTGGATCCTTCTTTCGCCACCCGCTATCCGTACGAGTTGAGTGGCGGGCAGCGTCAGCGGGCCGGGATTGCGCGAGCCATTCTCCCGACGCCATCGGTCGTCGTCGCCGACGAGCCGGTCTCGGCCTTGGACGTCTCTGTGCAGGCACAGGTCCTGAACCTGATGATGGATCTGCGCGAGCAGCTGCGCCTGTCGATGCTTTTCATCTCTCACGACCTTGGCGTGATCGGACAGATCAGCAGCCGCGTCGCGGTGATGTACATGGGACGCATCGTGGAGCGGGGCGCAACGCGAGCTGTCCTGGACCATCCGCTGCATCCCTATACGCGTGCGCTTATCGCAGCAATTCCGAAGCCGGATCCATCCAAGCGGATCCTGGGCGCGATCGAAGCGAGTGAACCACCCAGCCTGTTCAAGCGGCCAGCCGGCTGCGCTTACGCCGCACGTTGTCCCCTGGCCAGCGACCGCTGCCTGGTCGACATTCCCCAGCTTCGCTCCGCCGGCGCGGACGATAGAGCACTGGCCTGCCACAACGTCTAGCCGGAGAGAGCGCCCAAGGCGTCGCCGTTACGTCATCCGAACCCAGGCACCTTTGCCTGCGGAGGACTTCACCGCGGCATCGATGAACTTCACGCCTGCCAGGCCATCCTCGACGGTCGGGAAGATGACGTCCGGGTCCGGCTTTGCACCAGCCTGCGCCGCCCGAATGGCGCGCGCCGCCTCGGCATAGATCGTGGCGAAACCTTCGAGGTAACCTTCAGGATGCCCCGATGGGACGCGGGT
>Ga0102590_1000952_pt1 | contig 51183 bp, 47 predicted proteins | sample AraplaMF_Col_mMF_FD_76859 | JGI IMG/M metagenome (GOLD analysis project Ga0102590, IMG submission 76859) | Arabidopsis root microbial communities from the University of North Carolina, USA - plate scrape MF_Col_mMF | ecosystem: Host-associated > Plants > Roots > Endosphere | place: USA...
TGCCTTCCCACCAGCCCGGGTAGTAGTAATACGGCGCCACCTTGTAGAAGCCGAGCTTTTCGTCGTCATATGGCCCCACCCACTCGGCGGCATCGATCGTGCCCTTCTCCAGCGCAGGATAGATATCGCCGGCGGCGAGTTGCTGCGGGACCACCCCGAGCCTCTGAAGGACCTTTCCGGCAAAGCCCGCAATCCGCATTTTTAGTCCGCGAAGGTCTTCCACGGTATTGATCTCTTTTCGAAACCAGCCACCCATTTGGCAGCCGGTGTTGCCGGCGAGAAGGGAGGTAACGTTATAGCTTTTGAAGAATTCGTTCAGGAGCTCTTTCCCTCCACCAACCACGTACCAGGATTGATTGATGCGTGCGTTAGGGCCGAAGGGTATCGAAGAGCCGAAGGTGAAGGTCGGATCTTTGCCATGATAGAAATACGGTGCGGTGTGACCCATCTCGACCGTTCCATTTTGCACCGCGTCGAGCACCTGCAGGCCTGGAACGATCTCGCCCGCTGCAAAGGTCTGGATCTGGAATTGACCGTCGGTTGCTTCCCCAACGGCCTTCGCGAAGAGCTCGCAGGCCCCATGAACTGTGTCGAGCGATTTCGGCCAGCTCGTCGCGAGCCGCCACTTGATATCGGGCATCGAGGTGGCGATTGCTGGAGCTGTCAGCGTCGTTACACCCGCAACGCTCAAGCCGGTCGCCTTAATGAAATCCCGTCGCTTCATGCCTTTTGCTCCACCCACATTTTCCGTCAACTATGCCAAGCCCGCCTGACGCGCTGCTTCCAGCGCAACACTGCGCAACGACGCCGTGAGAGCAAAGTGAAGGTCATGCGAGTCGTCGAGCAAGGCCAGCACGTTGAACCATGTAAAGGTTATAAATAATACATAAACTAATCAATATGTAATTTACGTAATGATATAAATTGGTCGGCCGCGTCGTTATCGCCAGCAATACTGAGAACGCGGAATCGGGCAGTGCGTAACGATAAGGCCCGACCTGCCAGTTATGGCGGCATAAGGGCGCTTTTTTCGCCATAAGGGTCGTGATACGAGTACATCGATCTCAATTCTGGATACAGGCTGTTTAGTGACTATCCCCGTTCCCTCCCATGGCACCGTCGCAGAGAGAATCCGCGTCGTTCGCAACCATCTGGCGCCGTCCGAACTCGCTGTGGCCAGCGCGATTATCGAAGGGTATCCAACAAGCGGGTTGGTGCCGATAGCTCAGATTGCTGCTGAGGCTCAAGTGAGCGGCCCGACGGTCCTTCGTCTGGTAAACAAGCTTGGCTTCGACGGGTACGCAGAGTTTCACGCTGCGCTCCGGGCCGAAATCCAAGAGCGAATTTTCTCTCCGGTTGATGCCTATCCCTCCTCCAAGCGCGGGGGCAACGGCTCGACCGCCGCAGCAAAGGCCCTTGCTGCCTACCAAGAATGTATTCGGTCAACGTTTACTCACCTCGATGCTGCCGAGTTAAAGTCGGCTGTATCTGTTTTGTCGGATCCCAAGCGACCGATTTACTTGATGGGAGGCCGGGTAAGTTCTGTTTTGGCTTCGCACGTTGCAACTTACCTGTCCCAGTTGCGCCGAAACGTCACTCAGATTACTTCCGACGGTTTCGGTCGAAGCGCCAGCATGCTTGATTTAGATCCGAAAAGCGTGGTCGTTCTTTTCGACTACCGGCACTATCAAGAGAGCACCGTAAGTTGGGGCATCGAGGCAACGAAGCGCAAGGCTCACCTCATTCTTTTCACCGATCAGTATCTGTCGCCTCTTGCTCAGCATGCGACGTCTCTGCTGACTTGCAGCACTAAGGGTCTCAACCCCTTCGACTCACTTGTGGGTGCCTTCGCTCTGACCGAGCTGGTTATCGCGGAGGTTGCACGGTCGATGGGCGCTCCAGCGAGAAAACGCCTGGCTGATCTTCTTGCGCTACAGCAACGGGATGAACAACAAGCGTCTCGCGGCATGACTCCTCTTCAGAAAGGCCAACAGGAACGATGAGCTACGCTCCCTGAATCGTCCGAACCGCCGCGGGCAACCATCACTGCATTTCCGAAGCCCGACCTGCAGATGCGTGGATGACCGATAGTGCACCACGTCTTATAGTAGATATTCCATGTCGGGCGGGCAGCATCGATCCGGATTTAAGACGACACGGCAGGTTTTCCGGCCAGTCGAACGTCGTGCGCCTCGCCGGGGCTCAACGCCCGCCGCACGGGCAGATCATTGCCATCGACCCGCCAACACTGGGCTGGTCAGTCGCCGCCCTGGTGCGCGCACCATAAGTGGTTTTCCCAAAATGGCGGCGCTGGTCTGGCACATCCACTTGATCCCAGTGTCGTTGGCAAAGCGTCCGTGGCTGTGTACCTTGACTTCCATTGGCGGCAGCTCAAACGGCAGATCAAGCAACCGAAAATCTCTGGCACGATGCAATTCCAGAGCGAGCATCTCTGGGAAAATCGCAGCTAGATCCGAACGGCGTATGATCTCCGGCGCGGCGGTGAAATGACCGCGGATGGCAATCTGTGGCCGAGCTGCTTCGTCCGCGAGCCATTGCTCGGCCAGCTGGTAAACCGTAGACGTGGTTCGCGCGAAGAAGAAGCGAAGTTTCGAAAAATCCGCGCGGGTCAGTCGGGACTTCGCGATCGGATGTTTGGCCCGCACCAGGCAAATATACCGATCCCTGAGAATGTCGATGCTCATGAGATCCTTGTCGGACACGGTGACAGCGCCAATCGCCAAGTCGATCTCACCCGAACGCATCGAGTTCACCACGCTGTCGTGAACCAGTGGAACGATCTGGATGCGGATAAAGGGCGAGATGCGCGACAGCTCGGTGATCAGCCGAGGCAAGAGGTAGACCTCGGCTATATCGGACATCGCCACCCTGAAGGTTCGTTCGGTCACGCGTGGATCGAACACGATACCGCTTTGCAAGGTTCGATTGAGTAGCTCGAAGGCCTGATCCAGAGGCTCGTGCAGACGGACGGCAGCATCCGTCGGAAGCATGCGGTTCGCCACTCTCACGAACAGCGGATCGCCAAACCGGTCCCTTAATCGCCGCAGTGCGTGACTGATTGCCGGCTGGGTGAGGCCGAGACGTTCTCCCGCCGCGGTGAGGCTACGAAGATCCCAGATGGCGAAGAAGACACGCAAAAGGTTGAGGTCGAGATATTCATTCTTCTGGTTCATGTAACAAATTCTAACTATGAATTTGACGGAGCTCAATCGGCGGACGATCGTCAGTCTCAGGAATTTTGACGCATCAACGTCCAAGCCGCTGGGCTGCAGGCTCATCGGACCACAGTTTCTGAGCGCTAGAGGCCCGTCTTCAGGGGAGGATCCGAATGATGGAAATGATGCCAATGGACACAAAGGCGGCGGAATTCGACTACAAGGGCGCGGCTCGCGCCATCTTGCCGAGACTTGCTGCGACCGCCGACAACAGCGAAAAAATGCGTCGTCTCGACGATGATGCCGCTGCGGCTCTCCGGGAATCCGGTTTGACGCGTGTTCTCACGCCCAAGCGGTTTGGCGGATTTGAGCTCTCGCCCGGTGCGCATATCTGGGCTTGCGCCGAGCTAGGCCAGGTTTGCTCGTCGGCTAGCTGGGTTTTGATGGTTTGCGTAGCCCACGACTATATTGTCGGTCGGTTTCCCGAACAGTGTCAGAAAGAGGTCTACGAAGGCGATGCCGATAACTTGCTGGCCGGGTGCCTGCAGCCGCAGGGCACAGTGGAACGCGTGCCTGGAGGGTGGCGGCTCAAGGGGCGCTGGCAATTCGGCAGCGGTTGCGATCATTCGCCCTGGTTCATCCTGGGTGCGAAGGTGGTCGATCCGAAGACCGACGATTATCGGGTCCAGCACGTCATTGTTCCGCGCGCCGAGGTGGAAATAGACGACACCTGGCACACGCTGGGCATGCGGGGCACTGGTTCGAAGGATCTTGTGGTGTGCGATGCCTTCGTCCCCGAACACCGCGCCATGCCGACCTTTCCGACGTTCCTCGGATTGAGTCCGCACGCACAAAGCCCAACGTTTCGCCTTCCGGTCTATGCCGGGTTGGCATCCATGATGACGGGATCGGTGCTCGGCATAGCCGAAAGAGGATTCAAGGCGTTCGTCGAGAAGACCATGGTCCGCAAAAGCGCCTATGGGGTGGCGAAAGCCGAAAGCATCTCGATGCAGCGTCGTATTGCGGAGTCAGGAGCGGAGCTGGCGCAAGCGAGACGTTTGTTGGAGAATATCTGCATGCGGTTTGATGCCGCGATGGTGGCGGACGAGCCGCCGATGTCCGACCGCGACCGAATTCAGTTCCGTTGGGATGCCGCCTACGTCGCGGAGCTCAGCCGGCGGGCCATCGATCGCATCTATGCCTCTGCCGGAGCGCATGGACTTTATGAAGGCGATCCCGTTCTTCGGGCGTACCGTGACGTGGTCACGGCATGTCATCATGCGGTGGTGGATTTTGACCTCGTGTCTGAAATGCAGGGACGCGCAATCCTGCTTGGCAGTCTCAGCGAAAATCCTCGTGCCGCCCCATTCGCATGAAATGGCCAAAAGGCAAACGCAGCGACAAATGTGATGACAAGAGAAGCAGCAATTTCTGCGGACACCTTCAGACAGAGCATGCGACTCCTTGCCGGTGGGGTTTGCATCGCAGCCACCTCCCTCAATGGGGAACGGCTCGGACTCACCGTGACGGCAGTCTGCTCGCTAACTGCTGACCCACCCACCCTGGTCGTTTGTATCAATCGCGCCGCCGGAGCTCACGAGGCTATGCGGACAACCAAACGGGTAAGCGTAAATTTTCTCGCAGCCGGTCACATGCGGCTTGCCGAGCTATTCTCGTCGGCCAGCACGAAGGGTACCCACAGATTCGAGTCAGCACATTGGGGCAACCTGCCAAGCGGTGGCCCGGCCCTGATCGATGCACTTGCCGTGCTTGATTGCGAGATCGTCAACGAGTTCTCGGTCGGTCAGCACTCAGTTTTCTTTTGTGAGGTGAAGTCCGCGATCCTTGAGTCCGAGAATCGCCCGCTCGTGCATTTCAATCGAGAGTTCTGCGGATTGTTGCCCCTTCAGGCGCACTGTTGAGGCGCTTGCGATGACACGGCGACAATCGTGTGATGGAGAGACTTACTCAGCCATATTGATATGAGTTAGCCTCAGAACGAGGGACCTCTGTGGTCGATCTCACCCCAAGTGATCTCGAAACCATCTATCCGAAGCCGAGCCCTCGCGTTATCGCGAAATGACGAGCGTCAATCGATAGGCACGTACATAGGTTCATTGCGATGTCGCCGTTCTGCGTTCTGGCGGCGCCCGGGGCCGGCGGCAGCGTCGATGCCTCGCCTCGCGGGGGAGCCCCGGCTTTGTGCATCTCGAGGGATCGAGGAAGTTGATAATGCCCGACCGCATGGGCAACAACCGGCTCGATAGCTTCAGGAATATCGTCGGGGGAAGCGGATTCGTGCATCTGCTGTTCTTTGCTCCTGGCATTGACGTGGTGCTGCGGGTCGGCGGTAAGGGCGCTGTTACCGCTGAACCGGAATTGATGGCGAGGATGGTGGAGTTCGGAAAGCCTCCACGCGCGGTATTGCGCATCGCCGTCAACGAGGTCTATTTCCATTGCGGCAAAGCCGCGATGCGGGCCGGCCTCTGGTCCAACGATGTCCGCATTGGCCGTTCGAGCTTCCCGAGCATCAGCGAGATCAATCGTCAGCAGACCTCGCTTGGAGTGCCCGAAAGCGAAGCGACCATCGAGGCAATCCACAAAGAGCAGCTCTAGGGTCCGGTTTTCAAGCCGCATATTGCGCGGTCGATCGGCGCTCCAGCGAGAAAATGCTGGCGGATCTTCTTGCATTACAGCAACGGGATGAACAGCTAGCGTCTCGCGGTATGCGTCCGCTTCAGAAGGGCCAACAGGAGCAGTGACCTGGCTCCTTGAACCCTCCGAGCCGCCGCGGGCAACCATCACTGCATTTGCAGAAGCTGACCCGGAGACGCGTTGACGACCGATATTGCAATACATTCGGCATAATGAATATTTCATATTGATCTCGATACGTAATTATTGTAAGTATCTTCAAAGCAGACTTTCGCAGTCAATTTTTGCAAGTTCGAGCAGGAAAGCACAGGACAGTGGTGGTCTGCCCTCTCTTAGATCAGTGCGTCGGGAAGAAGCCGAATCTCTTACTCGAGCCAGGCTCACCCATCTGGGGCTGGAACGACGACAAGACTGAGGTTTCGCGGTCGCGGTGTTCGTGCAGCCGATTGGGCGGCGCGTCGGCGATCCCAGGGGGAATTAGATTGCGATGATGATCGACGGGAGTGGAGGTTTTGGCGCCAAAAGCGTAGCCGCCCTTGCCGCCCGAAATCTGTCGGTACACTTCGATGGATTGTGGGCGCTTGAGAATGTCGTTCTGTCGGTGCAGCAAGGGGAAATTGTTGGTCTGATTGGGCCCAACGGCGCTGGCAAGACTACGCTCATAAACGCGCTTACGGGATTCCAGTTGCCGTCCGCGGGAAGTGTCCAGTTGGGAGATACGGACATTACCCGCTGGCCTCCACACCGAATCCGGCTGGCTGGAGTAGCGCGTACCTTTCAGAGCGGCCGCCTTTTTCGTGAATTGCCGGTGCGCGAAAACGTGGAAGCGACGGCAGCAAGTTTCGGGCTGAGCCGCAAGCGATCGCACGACCATGCGATGAGCATACTCGATTGGATCGGGCTTGGTGACAAGTCCGAAGCTTACGCGGACACGTTGCCTTACACGGACGAACGGCGTCTCAGTATTGCCAGAGCGCTGATAATGAATCCCGCCTTTGTGCTGCTGGACGAACCGGCGGCCGGAATGTCCGATCAGGAATGCGACAATCTGATGGAGCTCATCGCGCAAATTCCCATACGATTTGGCACCGGGGTCCTGTTGATCGAGCACAACATGCGGGTGGTGATGGGCACATGTTCTCGCGTCCATGTGCTCGACGGAGGGCGAACGATCGCCCAAGGAACGCCGAATGAAGTGCAGGCCAACCCTGAGGTCATAACTGCCTATCTCGGTACAAAGAAACGCAAGGGACCAAGATGACCAAGCCTTTGCTCCAGATCGACGACGTTCACGTGCATTACGGAAGACTGGCGGCGGTGCGCGGCGTGTCGATGAGGGTCGATCCTGGCGAGATAGTTTGTGTAGTTGGCCCTAACGGTGCCGGCAAATCCACGACCTTGCTCGCCACTGTGGGGGTACTGTCGGCGACACGTGGCGCGATCAGTATCGGCGGTTTTCCAATCGCCGGGATGGCTCCGGAGAAAGTCGCTCAACTCGGCATTTCAATGGTGCCGGAGGGGCGCCACATTTTCGGTACGCTCACTGTGGAGGAAAACCTCCGGATCGGGACCTATCAACGTCCCGATCAGCGGAATGTCGAGCGCGAGTTAAAGCGTATTCTTGACGAATTTCCTGTCCTTGCGGAACGCCGTGGCACCAACGCGGGCCTCCTTTCGGGCGGCGAGCAGCAACAATTGGCAATAGGGCGGGCGCTTTTGACCGGCGCCAAGATCCTGTTGGTTGATGAGCCGTCGTTAGGCCTTGCCCCGATGATGATTGAGCGAGTTTACGACATCTTGACCGGTTTGCGCGACTCCCGCGGCATTACCCTGCTGATCGTCGAGGAGAGTGCTGAACGAGCACTCGACGTGGCCGACCGCATCTATGTGATGCGGCGAGGATTGGTGGAACTTGCGGGGACAAGCAGTGAGCTCGAGGACGGAGCGCGACTGCAGCAGGCGTATTTCGGGTTTGAGGGCGAAGCAGAAGGTATTCGGTGATGATAGCGGCGCTGCAAATATTAGTGGATGCCATTAGCCTCGGTAGTTTGTACGCGCTGGCGACGCTTGGCGTGGGGCTTGTATTTGGCGTCTTGCGTCTCACCAATTTTGCCTACGGCGATTTCATTACCGTCGCAAGCTATGCACTTATCGTTCCTACTGCGGGCGCCACGGAAATCGTCATCGGCCGTTGGCCTTGGCCCTTTCTTGTGACTGCCGCGGTGGGCGTGGTCGTTATTGTCTCCATGACGTCAGAGTATCTTGTATTCCGGCCGCTAAGAACCGCGAAACCCGCTGTGTTGATGATTGGTTCTTTCGCCCTCGGATACATCATCCAGAACATAATCATTCTCGTCTACGACGGGCGGCCCAAAGCTGTCGGCCTTTGGCCTGACCTTGGAGAAGCGATTGTGCTGAGTGGGTTGCGAGTGCCTAAGCTGGAACTCCTGACCATCGTTGTCACGTTGGTGCTTGTTGGGGCTCTCGTTCTCTTTCTTAAGGTTTCGCCATTTGGCGTGCAGATGCGCGCGGCTTCGGAAGATTTCCGGATGGCGCGGATGCTTGGCGTTCGCGCCAATACCGTAATCGGAACGGCGTTAGCCATCAGCGGATTTCTTGCTGCCGTGGTGTCTCTACTGTTTTTGGCGCAGGTGGGGGTCATGAGCTTCAACATGGGTGTTCCCCTCATGCTCTTCGCATTCGTTGCCACGGTGATCGGGGGCATGGGCAGCCTTACAGGGGCGCTGATCGGCGGATATATCCTGGGCTTCGCGAGCATCTTGCTGCAGGCGCTATTGCCCGAGGATCTACGAACGTTCCGTGATGCGTTCGTTTTCGCGGTCGTCATCGTCATCTTAGTCGTGCGGCCACAAGGATTGTTGATGCCTCGTGCCGCAAGGGAGCGCGTATGATGACCGACCGCTTTTCTATCGCCAAATGTTTGGCGCGCAATGCCTCGCCTCTTGTTCTGTGTGGCGCAGTTGCGCTGATTGTGATCGGCACAGCATTGGCAAACGACGCGGCACTAGACCGCACTGTAACTGAAGCCTTGGTTCGCATCGTGTACGTCGTGGGCCTGTACATCTTTGTCGGCAATTCAGGGGTGATATCGTTTGGCCATACGGCATTCATGGCAATCGGCGCTTACACCACCGCATGGCAAGATTGCTGCAGTACGACCAAGTCACTCTTCATGCCGGCTCTGCCGAACGTTTTGCTTCAGGCTAACGTTCCCCCACCGCTTGCCACGATCGTATCGGGGGTGGTGGCGTCGATTTTTGCCGGCGTCGTCGGCCTGGCAATCGTGCGCCTTTCAGGAATCGGCGCATCGATCGCGACTTTCGCGGTCCTGGCGATCGTCAACGTCACATTTTCCAATTGGGATTCGGTCACTGCGGGCACCAGCACATTGGTCGGCATTCCGAATTACACGGATCATTGGATTGCTTTGCTGTGGGCGGTTATAGCCATCTTCGCCGCTCATTTTTATCAGACTTCGCGCTTCGGGCTCTCATTGCGCGTTTCGCGCGAGGATGAAGTGGCGGCGAAGGCCTCGGGGGTCAGCATCTTCAGGCAGCGTCTCATCGCGTTTGTAATCAGCGCTTTTTTTGTCGGCGTTTCGGGTGCTCTTTACGCTCACTTTCTTGGCACCATCTCGGTCGATGCCTTTTATATCGACATCAGTCTCCTAACGCTCGCGATGTTGGTCGTTGGTGGCATGAACAGCCTCAGCGGAGCGGTCGTTGGCGTGGCAGCAATCTCGCTGCTGATCGAAGTGCTTCGTCAGTCCGAGCACGGGTTTGCTTTGGGTTCACTCACCGTCTCTGCCCCTCGTGGAACGCAAGAAATCGGTCTCGGCGTGGCAATGCTAGTCATGCTTATTTTCCGCCGGAACGGTATTGCCGGCAACCAAGAGATTGGCGAGCGACTGTCGCGGTTCCTCGCACCACAGCTGCAGCGGAGCAGCAAACTCACCGAAGACTTCTAGGATGGAGAAGATGATGAAGAGAGTTATTGGAACGTTCTTAGCCGCGGCGGCCGCGGCAATCGCGTTGTCCGGCACCGTGCTCGCCGAGGAAAAGCCAATTGTGATAGGTTTCGCAATTGCTCAGAGCGGCTGGTTTGCCATCAATGACGACGGTGGCATCAAAGCTGCCGAATTGGCGATCGATGAACTGAATGCCAAAGGTGGAATTTTAGGGCGTAAGATAAAGACGATCTATGCTGACAACAAGTCCGACAGGGCTCAAGGTGCGAAGGGCGCTTTGGAAGTTTTGGAAAAGGGCGCAGACGCAGTTTTCGTTGACCTTGATTACGACATGGGCGTTGCTGCAGCGCTTGAAGCAAACAAAGCTGGCAAAATAGCGTTTTCGATTGGTGCCGAGGACGTGAAAATGGGTGTGCAGGGTGTGGGGCCGCTCGCATTCACCAGCGCGATGGCCGCACAGCTTGAAGGTGCAGCCATGGCGGAGTGGGGTTACGAAAAGAAGGGTTTTAAGACCACGTACCTTCTGACGGACACCCTCATCGAATACACTAAGTCCGTTTGCAATGGGTACGACGTGGCTGCCAAGACCTTAGCGGGAGCCAAGATCGTCGGTCGTGACACTTTCAAGAACGGCGATCCATCCATGGTTGCCCAAGTTACACGCATCAAGAACTTGGATCCTGCGCCGGATGTCATTATGATTTGCACCTTCACCCCAGGTGGTGGAGCAGCCGTTCGCCAGATCAGGGCTGCCGGCATTAAGACCCCGATCTTTTCGACTACCGCCATGGACGGAAATTACTGGCTGGATGCCGTTCCTAACCTCAGCGAGTTCTATTATCCGGTTCATGGCTCGGACTATGGCGATGATCCACGGGCAGCCGTCAACGATGTAGTGAAAAAATACAAGGCGAAGTATAATGCCGAGCCGCCCTTCACACACGCGCTCCTTGGGTATGTCGCCGTCAATCTTTACGCGACAGCGGTGGAGCGAGCGAAGAGCACGGATGCGAAGAAGGTTGCGGCAGCGCTCGAGTCGTCTGATGGCATCCCGACAATTCTTGGGCCGTACTCATTTTCACACGACCTGCACATTCAAAACAAGTTCTCGTTCCCAATCATGTCGGTCCAGGATGGAAAACACGCAGTTATTGATACCTGGGTGACCAAGACGCCGTTCACAACAAATGAGCTTCTCCGTAAAGCGGAATAGCGTCGTTCGGGCAGCGGCGACCATCGGCGCATTGCGCCGCTGGTCGAAGCAAGGTGATTTGATGGGGTATTTCGGATGAGCTCTAAATGGCAATCCTCGGCTTTTTTTGAGCCTTTCGAATTCATACGCGCATAGCTAGCGGGAGTTGTACCTCCAACCACGAATCCGGAGCGCTAGCTCAATTCCCCGCCATAACCGGCAGGCGTGTGATTTCCAAGCTTCCTCCCAACTTGCCTGGATCTCCAACCGGAGGCCCAGGTCCTTCTCGAATCAAATCGAGTTGCCAGCCCTGATCTCAAGCGCAGTCTCGGCCGCGCCGCGTTGTCCCGCGTCGGGCGAGCCAACACGGCTGATCCGCCAGATGTGCAAAAGCTTCTCGATAAAAAGTCGCTCGCTTCACCTGTTCCCTTTCGGCCGCCGGCCAAGCCCTGAGTCTTTACCTCCCTTTCTTAAGTATCTCTGCCGCAGTCTCCCGCATCCATTTGATCCCCATGTCGCTCGCAAACCGCGCATGGCTGTGCACTTTGACCTCAATCGGAGGTAAGTCGAATGGCAATTCGAGGAGGCGAAAATCTTTCGCGCGATCGAGGTGAAGAGCCATATTTTCAGGAAAGATCGCCGCCAAGTCGGTGTTTCTTACGATATCCGGCGCAGCCATGAAGTGTCCACGAACTGCAATCCGAGGACGAGCTTTGTCGATGAGCCATTGCTCGACCATCTGGTGAATGGGAGCGGTCATTCGCGCATAAAAAAACTCGAGATTAGAAAAGTTTGATCGAGTGAGTTTTGACCCAGCGATCGGGTGGTTCGCTCGGACCATGCAAACAATCCTGTCGTTGAATATATCATTGCTGACGCAGTCTTCGTCGGGATCCTTGATGTGCCCGATCGAAAGGTCAACATCGCCAGACCGCATCGCGGCGACGCCGTTTTCCGGCTGAAGTGGGACGGCATTAATTTTCGCCAAAGGTGCAATATATCTGAGCCGCGCCATCAGCCGGGGCAGGGCGTAGATTTCGGCCATGTCGGACATCGCGATTCGAAAGGTCCGTTGCGTGACCAGTGGATCGAACGCAACACGTTCCTGAAGGACGCGGTTGATGATCGTGAGCGCCTGATCAAGTGGCTCATGCAAGCGAACGGCTGTTTCGGTGGGAAGCATGCGATTTGCGGCGCGCACAAATAGTGGGTCGTTGAAGCGATCACGCAAGCGCCGCAGGGCATGGCTTATTGCCGGTTGAGTCAGGCCGAGTCGCTCGCCAGCTGCGGTAAGACTCCGAAGGTCCCAGATGGCGAAGAACACCCGCAGCAGATTAAGATCGAGAGGCGAATTAGTCTGATTCATAGTACGAATTCTAACAATGAATTTGACTTAGATCAATGCATGTAAAAATAATCGGCAACAGCGATTGGCCAAGCCGAAGAGCGCGGTGCTTTCGCAAGTCGATAGGTGGCAGACTGCTCGCAGTAGCTTGTTGTTATGTGTCATCTACCTGGCGTGGCCTTCAGTTCAGATCGATGAAGCGGTTTTGCGCGTCAAATTGAGCAGGCATTTCCATGAGCACGACGGCGGGATTTATCGAGGCCCATAGTCTCTGGAATCGCGAACAGCGGGCTGCCGCCGGGGACGTCCTCGAAGTTGTCGCAAAGAAGGGTATCCGCTGTATTCGCGTTTCGGTCTCAGACCCGCAGGGCAAGCTGCGCAGCAAGACGGTGATGCCGACCTTCTTCCAGAAGGTGCTGAAAAGCGGCATCGAGTTTACGAATGCGCAGTACAGCTTCGATTCAGCCGAAGCGATGGCCCACAACACGTTTGCGGAAGGTGGCGAATTTGGCATGCCCGAGATGGGTGGGTTCGCTAATGTCGTCCTCGTTCCAGATCCCCTCACATTTCGGCAGCTGCCCTGGTGTCCGGGGACAGGCTGGATCTTGGGTGATCTGTATTTCCGAGATGGCCGTCCTGTCCCATTCGATGCGCGCCACCAACTGAAGTCCGCGCTTGCCGATCTCGAGCGCGAAAACTTCACCTTCATGGCCGGGTTGGAGATAGAGTTTTATGTCGCCAAAGTTATCGATTCCAAGCTGATGCCTGAAGACATGGGCTCGTTCGGTGTGCCACCGACGCCGCCTATTGTCGAGGCTGCATCACGCGGCTTTTCCTACCAAGTCGAAGACAACCTCGATCGCATGGATGATTTCGTCTGTACGCTTGTGGGGCATTGTGAGTCGCTACAGTTGCCTTTACGCACGGTCGAAAACGAGATGGGACCGGGGCAACTGGAGTTTACCTTCGATGTGCTGCCTGGATTGCAGGCCGCGGATACGATGTCACTCTTCCGCTCGATGGTGAAGCAGGTCGCATACCGCAAGGGCTTGCATGCGACCTTCATGGCCTTGCCTGGCCTGCCAAACTATGTACCTAGCGGTTGGCATCTTCATCAAAGCCTCAGCACCTCAGACGGAAGGAATGCTTTTGCGACGGATGCGGGCTCGAACGACGTTCTGTCCGAGACCGGTCGCCATTTCGTCGGCGGAATCCTCGAGCACGCGGCTGCGGCATCTGTATTCACAACTCCCACCGTGAACGGCTATCGCCGTCGGAAGGCGAATTCCTTGGCTCCTGATCGCGCGACTTGGGGACATAACAGTCGTGCGGCGATGATACGAGTGTTGGGTTGCGCCGGCGAAGCATCTGCTCACATCGAGAACCGTGTCGGCGAACCAGGAGCCAACGCCCACCTCTATATTACCTCTCAGGTGCTCAGCGGATTAGACGGCATACGACGTGGCCTAGAGCCAGGGGCACCCGAGACGAGCCTATATTCAGCAACGCATCGGCCGCTTCTCCCTGCAACCTTGATGGAAGCATTGGAGGCACTCAACAAAGCCACGTTCTTCCGCCGGCAGCTGGGTGAGGCATTCGTGGACTGGCTAGTCGGGATGAAGCAGTCGGAAGTGAACCGTTTCCTTGCTTCAGAGCCGGACTGGCAGCAAAGCCCGGATAAGGTGACCAGTTGGGAACATAGAGAATATTTCACTCGGTACTGACCGTATGAAGCTCGCCCGAAGTTTGGCCCAGGAGGGGCGCATGAAATTGCGGGTTGCCAGAAACCTGCCGGTCGAGCGAGCCGCCGAAGCGCACTAATTGCTGGAGGCTGGCGGGCTTCGAGCCGACTCTTCTTGTCCGCGCGGATGAGGTGATCGAGTAAAGGCCTTGTTTGCTGCAGTATATGGGTTACTTGTTGGTTCGTCCGCGACCCAAGGGAAGGTTCGCATATCCTCGCCGCTGCTGGGCGAACGGAATTCGGGCGGCCGCTCTACAAGCCAGCTCAAGGACGCGTCACGGTCAGCCCTGTCGCCGCAGAAATCCCGTGATCGTGACCTTTTCCCAGATGTCGGCCGCGGTAAACGGATCGGCGCGGTTGAAGACCTCAACTTCGGCGCGGCCAGGGGCCTCGATCAGGAAAAGACTTCCGATCATGGTGGCGCCGTCGTCGGCGACCAGCGGTCCAGACATCACGATCTTGACTCCAAAGTGTGAGGTGTCGGCGAGAAAGGCCTTGTGGGCATCGTAATTGGCTAGCCGAGTTGGTAGTGCGCCGGCACGGTCGACTGCGTGGATGGCAATCAACATAATGTCTCCAATCTTCTTTGGGACGGCTGTTTCATCAGCTGTCCCGGTGTTCGATCAGGACAAGCCGCGACGCCGAGCCTGTTGGCATCTTCGAGGGTCGGACAGGTGCGCTCTGCTCAAGCTTGTCGAAAAACAGGCCCGCGCTGCGTTGTCGTTCGGCTTAAGTCGCTCTCGCGCTGCTCGCAACCTGCTTCAGGCCGAAATCATAGTTGAGATGAAAATAGTCGCTGTCCACCATGCGACCATCCGGCGCACGGCCGGCGGGATGGCGAACGAATTCGCGGATCAGGCTGTCCTTGACGCCGAACACCACGTCGGAGTCGAGATATTGGTCGCCGGCAACGAACACGTGCGTCACGAGCTGCTCGAAGCCGGGGGCCGAAATCATGAAATGTACATGCGCGGGCCGCCAGGGATGGCGCCCCTGGACTTCCAGCATCTCGCCGACCGGGCCGTCATGCGGGATCGGGTAGGCGGCGGGTTTGATCGACCAGAAATGGAAGCGGCCATTGGCGTCGGTGTGGAAACGCGCGCGCATTGCAAGATCGCCGATCTGATCGAGCTGCTGCACGTCGTAATAGCCGTCGTCGTCGGAGTGCCAGACGTCGACGATAGCGCCTGCGAGCGGCTTGCCGTCCACGGTCGAGACCGAGCCGGTGACCAGCATCGGATCGCCTTCCATCGGCCCGGAGATACTGGCGCCGCTCTCCTTCTCCGGCGCGGCCTGGACAAAGAACGGGCCGAGCACCGTGGTCTCGGTCGCGCCCTCCGGCACCGGATGGTTGATCGCGTCGACCAGCATTGAGACGCCGAGCGCATCCGACAGCAGGATGAACTCCTGGCGCTTATCGTCGCACATGTGCCCAGTGCGGGTGAGGAAGTCGATGCCGTACTCCCATTCCTTCTGGGTCGGCCTGATTTCGCGCACGAAGGCGTGGAGATGACGCACGAGGGCTTCGCTGACCTGCTTGATTCGAGGATCAGCCGCGCCCGCGATGCGTTCGAGCACGGCGTCGGTGATGTTGGTCTCGCTGAAATTACGCACATTCGCCTCCGTCGATCAGAGTTTGGGCTCGCCAAGTCCGGACAACCGTTCCAGTGGCTTGACGGTCACAATGAAGTCAGTCTCGCCATCGCCTTGTGCGACCAGCGCGCCATAGGTCTCGCGAAATTGGCGGCGAGCTGTCGGATCATGTGCTGATAACGCGGATGATAAGCGTGCACCGCATCGCCTTACGCTGTCGCTTTGACGGCGCCAGGCGGCTCGCCAGCCCAGGCGCGTGCAATCAAGTCGCGAATGGCGCCACGCTCGAGTGGGCGCGGATTCCAATAGGCGTTGGTGACGGCAAGATCGGCCGCCTTGTCGATGCCACTTTCGGGCATGCCGACATCGCGAAGCGCCAGCTTCGTGCCCAGCCGCTTGGCGAGTTGGTAGAGCCCCTGCGATGCTTCGGCGGCACCGACCGCGCGCGAGATCCGAGCCATCGCGTCGGGCGCGGCCGGCGCGTTGTAGGCGAGCGCATGCGGCAGCACTATGGTGTGCGTCTCCGAATGTGGCAGATCGAAAGTACCGCCGAGCGTGTGGCAGAGCTTATGATGCAGCGCCATGCCGACCGTGCCAAGGCAGACGCCGCACAGCCAGGCGCCATAGAGCGCTTCGGTGCGCGCGTCGCGGTCGTCGCTTTTCGTGGCGATCGCCGGCAGGGCGCGCGCCAGCGCGCGGATGCCTTCTTCCGCCATTAGCGATGTCACAGGATTGGTGTCGCGGGCATAGAGCGCCTCGACCGCATGGGCGATCGCGTTGATGCCTGATGTCGCGGCCAGGCTCGCCGGCAGCGTCAGGGTGAGGTCGACATCGTAGATCACGGTCTCCGGTAGCACGGCCATGTCGCGCACCGTGGTCTTCAATCCGTTTTCGGTTTGGCCAAGGATCGGCGTCATTTCCGAGCCCGCATACGTGGTTGGGATGCAGAGCTGGTTGACGCCGGTGCGCAAGGCCAGCGCCTTGCCGAGGCCGGTGGTCGAGCCGCCGCCGAGCGAGACGACACAGTCGGCCTCGCATGCCTTCATCGCCGCGAGCGCGCGCTCGGTGACTTCGGCCGGTGTGTGCATAGTGGCGCCAGCATAGATGCCGGCGTAGAGCGGGCCGAGCGCCGCACCTAAACTCTTGCCCTGCGCCTCCTGCTGCGGCGTGGTCAGCACGAGTGCGCGCTTGCCGCTGAGCCGCTCGACCTCGGCCTTCGCCGCGGCCAACGTTCCGCTGCCAAACACGACGCGGGAGGGCAGGTTTTCAAAGGTGAACGAACCGATCATGCGCCGGTCTCTTTGATGGGATAATCGACCTGGAAGCGCCCGATCCGCAAGTCGCCGAGCGCTTCGCGGACGCGCAAATGTTCGGGGTGATTGGCATAGGCGCTGAGCGCCGCCTGGTCGGTGAATTCGGAGATGAGCACCACGTCGCAGGCGTAATCGACGGCGCTGACATCCATGCCTACTTCGATATGGGTGAGGCCGTCGATCCGGCCCTTGAGGCCTTCGAACAGGGTCTTGACCTTCATCCGGGCGGCGGAGCGCTCCTCGGGGGTCTCCCCTCGGAGGCGCCACATCACGATGTGCCTGATCGGCCTCGGCATTTCCCCGTTCCTCGCCTGCTATCCTGCTTTCCTTCGAGCCATTTTGGCTTGCAGAAGACGGAAATAAAGCCCAATAATTGCAAGTCTCTTTTCCAGTTTTAGAAAAAATGGACCGCCTGCTCCAACTGGAGGTGTTCGCCAAGACGGCCGAACTCGGCAGCCTGTCCAAGGCCGCCGAGGCCTTGCGCATGTCGAACGCGGCCGCGAGCCGCCATCTCAGCGCGCTCGAGGAGCGCCTCGCTGTTCGCCTGATCGAGCGCAACACGCGCCGACTGTGGCTGACGGAAGCGGGACAGGAGCTGCTGGAGCGCTCCAGCCACGTCTTGAGCGAATTGGCGGAAGCCGAGGACATCGTCAGCGATCGCGCATTGTCGCCGCAGGGCACGCTGCGCGTCACGAGCTCGCTGTCCTTTGCGGTGATCTATCTCGCGCCGATGCTGACGGCCTTCCGTGCGCGCTACCCGAAACTCAATCTCCAGATCACAACCGCTAATCGGTATCCCGATTTCATCGAGGCCGGCATCGACGTGGCGATCCGCACGCGCGAGCAGGAACCGGATTCGAACATCATCGTCCGCCGCATTGGCCAGATGCGGCGCGTGCTTGCCGCTTCGCCGTCATATCTCGCAAGCTGCGGCGCGCCGGAACAGCCCGCCGATCTCGCGCGCCACAACATGCTCGTCTACAATCTCGCCAACGATCCTTATTCGCTGCGCCTACGCAAAGGCCATGGCACGCAGACCGTTCGCATCACGCCGACACTCGACAGCAACGACGGTCAGGTCATCCGCGGCGCGGGGCTGGCTGGCCTCGGCATCCTCATTCAGCCGCTCTACATCGTTCAGAGCGACATCGCAGCCGGCCGCCTTATCCCTCTCCTGATTGACTGGGAACTGCCTCTGCTCACCATGAACATCGCCTATCAGAACCGCTCCGGGTTGCCTGCCAAGATCAGGGTGTTTTCTGACTTCCTGGTCGGCCACATCCGTGAACATTCGGAGCCGGGGATCTGGATCGAGGCGCAGTAAGTTGCCCGCGTCGCAGCCTTTCTTTTGGGGCCGGCGAACTCATGAATCGAGGCGCGAACAGAATGATGTCACCAGTTGCTTTTTGTTGCCGCGCGCATCAGAGCGGTCAGATCCGCATTCATGCCGTTCCTCCCCCAATTCTGATCGAGCACTGCGTTCAACATTACGAAACACCGAGGCAGGTGTGCGCGATTCACTTCCCTGAAGGCTAGCCGCAAGTCCGGCCCGCTGGTTTGCCGTGTTCAATCAGTTCGCATCCGCCGGCGAGCAAACCCGGCACGCTGGCCGCTCATGACGAGCAGAGGCTATCGATCAGCGATCCCTGTCTACTCCTTCTCGCTCATTTCTACGCTATCCTGCACAGAAGCTTGAGGCGCAGCCCGCCCCAGGGATTGAGAGGGTGACCGGTAGCGAGAACTGTAGGTTGCCTCTAGCTGAGATGAAAAACAGTCTGAAATCAATGGGGATTGACTGACACTCTCTCCGCCATTTATGCGATTTCGTAAGCCAAACTGCGATCTCATGCGATTTTGGCCGCCGTCGGTAGCCTCGGCTCTTGGCGCGAACTGTGCCGACTTCTGATAGCGGTTTGCTTTCGAGCGACGACAGCTCGCGGTTCAAAAGCCGCGATGATGATTATACAGCCCGCCCGGCGTCGCACACAACAAACCTACGCGGCAGCTCCGGCAGCGGAGGAGTGCCTGCCTCACGGCACTGATTCTTCCAATCGAAGCACCAGACGTCGAACCGCATCAGAGTAAGTCAGAGCGACTTGGACGCGATTGACGCGTCAATGGATCCATCGGGTAAAGCTTCACCCATCATTCCAATAAATAGCTTCGATTTCAAAGATCAATTTTACGAATGGCCGGAACTCGCGGAATATAACGCCATTCCGACGGCCGATGGCGCGTCGGCACGAATGAATGAACTTGGGGATGACGCCCGCGACCTCGCTTGCGAGGAACGATCGCGCATGGGGGGACTATGAAGCCAGTACTGAAGCTTTTCGCAATGATGTTCTTGCCCGGTGCGGTTAACGGAGCAATGGCTGCAGAGAACGGCGTGACCAACTATCCGGCTGGCGCGCCGGGAATCTTCGTTGGAGCGTTCCCGCCAATTCCGGGCCTCTTTGCAATCAGTCAGACAAGCTACACGAGCGCGAACGGTCTCTATGATGGAAGCGGAAACAAGCTGCCCATTCCATTTCAGCTTTCGGCGGTTTCGGAGACGGCCAGGTTTCTCGCCAGCTATCCCGGCGAGTTCTTTGGCGCTCATGTCTATTCGCAGCTTGTCGTTCCCTACGTACACCTCGACAATTCCAATCCCGGGGGGACGTTTCAGGCCAACGGATTTGCGAACCTAACGATTTCGCCGGTGATCCTGAACTGGGCACTGTCGCCAACGCAGAGTGTTACGCTCGGGCTCGACATCATGCCGAACACAGGCACCTACTCTCCCAATAAACCCCTCAATGTGGGCACCAACTACACAACCATCTCGCCGACCGCCGCCTATCGTTATGCCGATCCGAAAGGGTTCGAATTCGCCGTTGCGCCACGACTGCTGATCAACGGAACGAACTCGGAATCGGTCAATCCATTCACGCAGATGATGCAGCAATACAAGAGCGGCGATGCGCTGGTGATCGATTTCACCGCCGGTTACAACTTTGGCAAGTGGAAGGCCGGTATCGTCGGTGGCTACACCCAGCAATATACCGACGATACCGTGAACGGGATCAAGGCATTCAATGCCGCAGGAATCCAGGACGGCAATCGGCTCCGGTCCCTGAACTTTGGGCCGTCGCTGTCCTACGACCTGGGGACGATGCAGATCAATCTGAACTACCAGCACACGTTCTACGTGGAGAACGGTACCAAGGCCGACACCGTTTGGGCCAACGTGGCATTCCCGATCTGGGTGCCAGCTCCACCGCCGGGTGCCGGAACGGGTAAGCACTGATCCGAGATCCCACGTGGCATCGACGGAGAGCCGGCGCGGATGCGCCGGCTCTCCACGTATAAAAATTAACGCAGGTCGAGAGCGGCCGCTCGTATGGTGTCGCGCAACCAGATGAGGCCGGCATCATTCGAACGATAGCGATGCCATTGAGCGCATTGCTGCATGCTGGGCAACGATACCGGCAGTTCGATGATGCGGATCGGCAGGCTTCGCAGCGCAAGTTTCGCAAGTCGACGGTGCAGGGTGGCGATGCGATTGGTCCCCACCACAAGATGCGGAATTGCGGTGAAGGCGTAGGTCGAGATCGCCTCGTTGCGCGTTACTCCGCTCTGCTCCAAGTAGCGTGTCTCCAGTGATTGAGTCGCGATAGCCGGCCGCATCACGACGTGGGATGCCGTGGTATAATCGCTTCGCAAGAGCTTTCCCTTTCCGAATTTTCCCTTGGTCCAGGCGATGGCGCAAAAGTCCTCCTCGAAGATGACCTCAGAGGGGTGAAGTTTCGAGCTGAATTCTTGCGGGATAATGAGCAGGTCGACGTCTCCACGCTCCAGAGCGCGTTCGGGCGCCTGAACCTGCTGGAGGAAGTCAAAGCGAATGCGGGGACCTGCCGCTTCGCAGCGGGCAAGCAGCGCCGGGATCAGGGTCGCCATGGTGTAATCGGACGCAAGTATCTTGAAGCAACGGTCGGATTGAGCTGGATCGAATTCCGACGTCGAAGCGATCGTCCAGTCGACGCGGACAAGTAGATCTCTGATTGAATCCTTCAGCGCCTCGGCACGGGGGGTGAGCTCCATCTTGCGCCCGATCTTCACCAGCAGTTCGTCATCGAAGTAGTTCCGTAGACGAAGCAACGCGTTGCTCATCGCGGACTGCGTCACGTTCACGCGCGCCGCCGCCCCGCTAACGCTCCGCAGGTGCAGCAGATGATCGAGGGCGACCAGAAGGTTGAGATCGAACTTGTTGTTGAAGCGCATCGCGGCGTCCGACGATCTATTTATGAAATCAATATCTGGGATGTTAATAATCAATTTTTCAGAGGAATGAAAGGGCGCTACCTGAGCATCGGGAAGAACGTCCGGGCGCGCGCCTTTCGTGCGCCGAGAGTAGGTCAATGTTCAGGTATTTTCCGACAAATTACGTCTGGAACCTCTCGGTCGATCTTGCGATCGAAATGGGGGCCAGGATCGGCGAGATCGAGGAGATGTGCGCGCCTCTGCAGGAGGCCGCCCGCCAGCCCGATGCCGCAGGTACGGCAGCCTTCCGCGAGACCTGGTCACGTATGGCCGACAAGCTCTGCGGACTTGCTGCCGAAGACGAGGCCCGCGGGCGGTTGTTATCAGCTGGCGAGAAATACGGGCGTGCTGCCACCTATCTGATCACCTGCGAACGGCTGCAGGCCCACGGTGCGCTGGGCCGCCTTGAACTCTACCGCCGCTTTCTCGACGTGTTCGCCAAGGGCGTCTCCCTGGCAAGGGAGAATTGCGAGCGGGTCGAAATCCCGTATGAGAGTGCCCACATCGCTGGTCTTCTCGTGCGAGCCGATGGCGTCGAAGGTCCGGCTCCGCTCCTGGTGCAGGTTAACGGGCTCGATTCAACCAAGGAGATGAAGTACCGCGTCGGGTTGCCGGCCTGGCTTGCCAGGCGCGGCGTTTCTTCGCTCGTGATCGACCAGCCGGGATCCGGCGAGGCGTTGCGGCTGCACGGCCTGACGGCCCGTTACGACAGCGAGCATTGGGCGAGCCGGGTGGTTGACTGGCTCGAGACGCGCGCCGACGTCGATCCCAATCGGATCGGGTTGGAGGGCGTTTCGCTCGGCGGCTATTTTTGTCCGCGCGCCGTTGCTTTCGAGCCGCGCTTCGCCTGCGGCGTCGCCTGGGGTGCCAATCATGACTGGCGCGATGTGCAGAAGAAGAGACTGCAGAAGGAAGGCAGCTTCCCGGTCCCGCATTACTGGGCACATGTGCGCTGGGTCTGGGGTGCCAAGGATCAGGACGATTTCGAGAGGATTGCCGAGAACGTTCATCTCGACGGCATCCTCGACCGCATCCGAGTGCCCTTCCTCGTAACCCACGGCGAGAAGGACTCGCAGATTCCGCTGCGTTGGGCGGAGCGCACCTACGAGCATCTCGTGAACAGTCCCAAGCGCGAGCTCAAGGTCTTCACCGACCGTGAAGGTGGCGCCCAGCATGCGAGCTTCGACAACAGCATCAATGCGGGCCAGTACATCGCCGACTGGGTCGCCGAGACATTGAGCGGTCGCGTCAATTGAACACCGGCATTTCCGGAGAGAAAAATGAAAATCGTAGGTTTGGACAGCTTGATCTTCGGCGTGGACGACGTGGCCGGTGCTGCACGCTTTCTCATCGACTATGGATTGACGCCCGTCGACGTCTCGGATGCCGGAGGACGATTTGAGGCGATCGATGGCACATCGGTCGTGATCGCGCGCGAGGACAACCCGCGGCTGCCCGCGCCCCCGGCGCCGGGCTGCCGGCTGCGCAAGACCATGATGGGCGTCGCCGATGGCGCGACGCTGCAGGCGATCGCTGCGGAATTGCGCCGGGACCGCGAGGTCCGTGTCCTGCCGGACGGCTCGATCGAATCGGTCGACGATTCCAATTTCGTCATCGGCTTCCGCACGACCGTGCGACGGCCCTTTGCGCTGCCGGGCGAGATCTCCAATGCGCCGGGTAGTGTGATCTTTCGTCCGGTCAACAGCCTCGGCGTGCCGCCGCCGGGCACGGTGATCCGCCCGCGGTCGCTGTCGCATGTGGTGTATTTCGTGCCCGACGTCCTGAAGGCGGAGGCCTTCTACGTCAACCGGCTGGGCTTTCGCTGCACGGATCGCTTCACCTCAACCGGTCCGTTTCTGCAACCGGCGGGATCGCTTGACCATCACACCCATTTCCTGATCGGCGCACCTCCGCATATGCACGGCGTCGAGCACTTCACATTCCATTTCGGCGGACCGTCGGAAATGATCACCAACGGCTACCGTTTCGTGGAAAAAGGCTATCAGGCGTTCTGGGGGCCCGGCCGCCACATCCTGGGTTCAAACTGGTTCTGGTACTTCAACAGTCCGTTCGCCTGCCACATCGAGATGGATGCGGACATGGATCTGCACGACGCCAGCTGGGCGCCGCGCGAGGCCGCGCTGTCCGCCGATGCGTCCCAGACGTTCCTTTTGAAGATGCGCAAGAAATGGGCCCCGGGTCCGGGAATCCACGAGAATGGTGACTACGCCTGAGGTGAAGGATGCAGGATTACTCCGGATATGCCGAGCCGACGAGATCGGCGAGGGTCAATCGCGCGGATTCGACCCGCACGAGTGCGGCGAGGATACGATGTTCGTCGTTCGGTGGGGCGGTGTCCTGCAGGCCTGGCGCAACGCGTGCCCGCATGTCGACGGAGCGCCGATGGCCTGGCGAAAGGACGCGTACCTGAATGCCGATGGCTCGCGCATCGTCTGTCATGCGCATGGGGCGGAATTCCTGCCGGATAGCGGGATATGTGTGCAGGGCCCGTGCGTAGGCAAGAGACTGACCGCCGTGCCGATCATCGTCGATCTGCATGGTGAGCTTTTGGTGGAAGAAGAATAAGCAGCCGAAAAGGCGCGAGATTCGAGAGGAGGGACACCTTGGCGGTGGTTCGTAAGGTATTGGTAATCGGCGGCGGATTTTCCGGCATGGCTGCGGCCATCCAGATGCGCAAAGCTGGCATCGACGTCGATCTCGTCGAGATCGATCCCAACTGGCGGCCTGAAGGGGCCGGCATCACCGTGAACGGCCCGACCTTGCGCGCGCTCGAGACGATCGGCGTCTTCGACGAATTCGCGAGGCGCGGTTTCACCTCCAGCGGCGTCGATCTGTTCACGCCCACCGGGCAAAAGATAGGCGAGATCCCGACGCCCAAGGTGGCAGGCTCAGACGTTCCTGGCGGCGGCGGGATCATGCGGCCGGAGCTGGGACGAATTCTCGCCGATGCCACCCGTGGAAGCGGCGTCTCGGTTCGTGTCGGGTGTACCTACACCGCGATCGAGCAGACGGGCGATCAGGTCACCGTCGCGTTCACCGACGGGACGACCGACACCTATGATCTCGTCGTCGCCGCCGACGGCGTCCACTCGAAAACGCGAGAACGGTTTTTTCCGGAGATCAAGCCGCCGCAATATATCGGACAGGGCGTCTGGCGCACGGTTCTGCCGCGACCGGCAGGGATCGTGCGCCCACGTATGTGGCTCGGAGGCACTGTCAAGGTCGGCGTCAATCCAGTCAGTCAGACGCATTTGTATATGTTCATTACCGAGCCGCGTCCCGAAAGGACTCATCTCGATCCGGCGACCTTGCCCGATCTGGTGACGGCCATGCTGAAGCCGTTTCCTGATCCGGTGGTCCAGTCGCTCATGCCGCACGTCCTCGCGGCCGAGGCCGCGATCGACTATCGCCCGCTTGCCAACCTTCTCGTGCCGGCACCATGGAATCGCGGGCGTGTCATTCTGATCGGCGATACGGTCGCGGCGACCACGCCGCATCTGGCATCCGGCGCTGGCCTCGGCATCGAAAGCGGCATCGTTCTTGCGGAGGAGCTGGGGAAGGCTCCCACCCTGCAAGACGCGTTCGACGGTTTCCACGCGCGGCGCTGGGAGCGCTGCCGCATGGTGATCGAGAATTCGGAACAACTCTGCAGGATCGAGATGGAGAACGGCGACAAAGCCGAGCATGCGAGGATTATGCGCGACTCTGTCGTGGCGTTGACGCAGCCGATTTGATTCGACGAGCGCAGCTCGCAACTTGTCGCTTTGGTGCCGAAACACAATACGAGAAGAGGGGGAATGGAGATGCAATCGACAACGGAAAACTGGTCAGGCCGCCTTCCACTTATGGTGGCGCACTGCGCCGGCATGGTCGACCTTGTCGCTTTGCCGGTCTGGGTCGGCGCCCTGATCGCGCAGTACAGGTTTGCGCCCCAGCAGGCGGGCGGGCTTGCAACGCTGTTCCTGATCGGCGCGGTACTCAGCAGCCTGTTCTTTGCACCACGCCTCAACCGGATGAACGCGCGATTGGCGGTGATTAGCGGCTTCGCGCTGGCTGCGCTTGCCTTCTTCGCCGCAGCGTGGGTCACGGATTTCCCGACGCTGGCCGCGCTGCACGCGCTTGCGGGCGCTTCGGCCGCCTGCGGCCTCAGCTTCACGCATGGGACGATCGCGCGTAGCGCCAATCCGCATCGCCTGTTTGCGATTGTCGGCATGGCGCTGGGCGTCTTCGCCATCGTGTTCCTCGGCACAACACCGAACCTGATCGTCGCGTTCGGGGGCCGCGCGCTGTTCGCGGAGTTCTCGGCTATCATGGCGGTTGCCGCAATCGTCGCCGCAATTGCGTTTCCCGCCGGCGTCGCGCGTGAGGGGAACTTGATTGCGGACGTCAGCCACCTCTCTCGGGCCGTGTGGTTCGGCGTGGCCGGGGTAAGCTGCATGGCGTTGACCCAGGCGATGATGTTCAGTTTCATTGAGCGGATCGGGGTCGACAGAGGCTACGGCACCGAAGCGGTTACCGGCGTGCTGATCGCGCTTGGCTTCGTCAATCTCCTGCCGGCACCGCTCGCGGCCATCCTGGAAAAGAAGCTGTCAGCGAGGATTGTGCTGCTCGTGGGCCCTGTTTGCCAAGCGGCCATCGCGGTGACGATCACATTCGGCAGCGGCCTCTTGGCCTATGCGATCCCGACGGCGCTGTTCGCCGCGGTGATGATCTTCACGCACACCTTCGCCTTCGGTTTGCTGTCGCGGCTCGATCCGACGGCGCGCGCGCTTGCGGGAACGCCGGCGATGCTGATGATCGGAGCCGCGGTCGGCCCGATCCTCGGCGGCACGCTGGTTCAATCCTTCGGCTACCAGGCGCTAGGACTTTGCGCAATCGCCATCTCGACCGTAGCTGTCTTGCTGTTCTCGAGGGTGTTTGCCACGAGCGCACGAGTCGCGGGCCGACAATCGCTCGAAGTTGCCTGATCCCAAATAGCATTGAGGAATCAAAAAATGTCGCTTGCACCAATTCGCCGTGTCGTGACAGGTCACGACGCGCATGGGGATGCGGTGATCGCAACCGACGGCTCCTTGCCGACGGTGGTCGAACTCGCCGCGATTCCGGGGACGATGTTCCATGAGGTGTGGAGCACGGCCGCAACGCCGGTTTCCATCGACAACGGACCGGACCCGACCATCGGCCCCTTGCACCTCCCGCCGCCGACGCGGGGTACCCGCATCCGCTTCGTCGATATTCCACCCGACACCGAGGACTTTCTCAAGCACGGCGCGGCGCGAATGAAGGATGCGTTCGGCCAGGTCGGCGATGTCCACGCTTCGACCGTTCGACCGGACTCGCCGCATCCGTTGATGCATCGCACCGAAACCGTCGACTACGGTTTCGTCATCTCCGGGGAGATCACGCTGGTGCTCGACAAGGGCGAAGCGAACCTGAAAGCTGGTGACGTGGTGATCCAGCGTGGCACGAACCATGCCTGGGCCAACCGAAGCGGCAAGCTGTGCCGGATGCTGTTTATGCTTGTCGATGGACAATTTAGCGAAGAGATCAATCCATCAAAGGTCGGCTCATGAGACTTGCGACCTATGATGACGGGACGATCGACGGTCAACTTGTCGTGGTCTCCAAGGATCTCCAGCGGGTAGTCGACGCGCGCCCGATCGCGCCGAACCTCCTGACGGCTCTCCGTCGCTGGCATTCGGTGGAGACGCCCCTGCGAGCCCTCAACCACCGGCTCGACGACGGCCACACGGAGGATGCCGTGCCGTTCGATCCCGCACGCTGCCTTGCGCCTTTGCCGCGCGCACCGCAATGGTGCGACGGATCGGCATTCCTCAATCACGGGCGGCTGATGGATCTTGCCTTTGGCAAGCCGCCGATTCCGGATTTCGACACGATTCCGGTGATGTACCAGGGAGCGAGTGACGATTTTCTCGGCCCGCAGGCCGACGTGCCGTTTGTGACCGAGGCGGACGGCATCGATTTCGAGGGCGAGTTCGGGGTGATCGTCGACGAGGTAGCGATGGCGACGCCGGCCACGCTGTGCGGCAGGCACATCCGGCTAGTGGTGCAGATCAACGATTGGAGCCTGCGCACCATCGGCGCGAGGGAGGTGCGAACCGGATTTGGCTTTCTTCAGGCGAAACCTTCAACAAGCTTCGCGCCGATTGCCGTGACACCGGACGAACTCGGTGAAGCCTGGTGTGACGAACGCGTCGACATGAAGCTTGGCATTTGGCGCAACGGGGAACCGATCGGTACGGCCTCCGGCCGCGAGATGGCGTTCAGCTTTGCGGATCTGATCGCCTATGCCGCGAAAACGCGCCGCCTCACGGCGGCGACGATCATCGGATCGGGAACCGTGTCGAACGCCGATCGCTCGGTGGGCTCGAGCTGCCTTGCGGAGGTACGAGCCATCGAAATGCTCGATCACCGTGCGGCCAGGACGCCATTCCTGAAATTCGGCGATCGCGTATCCATGCAGGCGCGCTTCGGCGACGGGCGGGATGGACCGTTTGGTCGCATCGATCAGAAGGTCGTCCGGGCGGACGAGCATGACGAGACTGCTCCCCCGCATCGTTGTTGGCCCGATCGCGGCGGCATGTAGCCGATGCGGATTCTTGTCACCGGAGCCGCGGGATTCATCGGCAGCGCGTTGTTGAAGTCGCTGATCGGCGACCCCGCTGGACCAGAGATTGTCGCCGTCGACCTCGCCGAGCGGCCGGCATGGGCTGCCGCAGGCCGCGTACGCTGGATTTGCGGCGGGGTCGACGATGACGCAGTCATGGACGCAATCTTTCGCGGCGAACTCGACCTTGTGTTCCATCTCGCGAGTGTCCCCGGAGCACTGGCGGAGACCGATCCGCGGCTGGGACGTCGGGTCAACCTCGACGCTTCGCTCGATCTCCTCCAGCGCCTGGCGGCCACGTCGCGCTGCCCTCGCGTGGTCTATGCCAGCAGCATCGCGGTCTACGGCCCGAGCTCCGGTCCCGTCAGTTCGCGAACGCCACCGCGTCCGGCGATCACCTACGGCGCGCACAAGCGCATGATCGAGATCGCGCTGGCCGACCACGTGAGGCGTGGCGAGATGTCAGGCATCTCGGTGCGGCTGCCCGGCATCGTGGCCCGCCCGAGGCCGGCGACCGGATTCGGCTCCGCCTTCATGAGTGAGCTCTTGTACGCGCTCTCGGCCGGCAGGCCCTATTGCTGCCCCGTGTCGCCGAGCGCAGCCATGTGGTGGCTATCCGTAGCCGCGGCGGTGAACAACCTCAAGCACGCCGGCGCGATCGCCAATTGCGGTACCGTTCAGCTTCCGGCGCTGCATCTCACCGTCGAAGATGTCGTCGCAGGATTTGGCGAATCCGGTGGAAGGGAACGAACGTCGCTCGTTCAGTATCGTCCGGATGATCGCATCGAGGCGACATTCGGCCGCTTCCCCGAACTGGACGTTGCCGACGAGCGCGCGCTTGGCTTCACCGACGACGGCTCGGTCGCGCAGCTGATCAGGAATGCGCTCACCCAATCATACTAAACCGCTGGTAAGAGTGGGCGACATACATGAAAGAGTCGCTGCAGCGCAAAGCGATCTTTAACAGGCTTTTGCCGGCGGCCGAAATTTCATTTCGATGCCTAGGCGACCGTCTTGAATAGCAATTTGAGATGGTTGCATGTCCATGATTTGAACGTGCAATCTGAGTCGAGCGAAGTTCTAATCCTGGCTCCGACGCCGCATTCGGCGTGAAGAGCTCGCTGATTGCCAAGTTCAGCGAGAACCCGGGTGGTGGCCGTATCCTCAACTATCAATTCGGCCTGAGGCCGCTCGCGGTGGGAAAATGATCGCGCCATCACCGATCGAACGATATCTACGCGGCAAGCGCGAGGCCGGCCGTTCCGCAAACGACATTCTAGACGACCTGCCGCAGGATTTGGCGACGCTGGCGGTCGAGCCGGATGCCTGCGGCGGCTGTCGGCGACCGCTTCCGAAATCATCGGCGCGATTTCGGGCGCCGAAGGTGCCCTGATCTCCGCGACCCAGTCCTGCGGCGAGATCGAGACCGGTAACTCGCTAGCCGTGGAAGTGTCCTCGCGCATGACCGGTTCGATCGAGCAGATTATATGGGAATCCGAATCGATTTCGGCAGGCGACGCGGAAATCGTCGCCAACGTGACCGAGACCGATGCGCGCTTCTCTGCGCTGCAAGCGGCGGTGATGTGGCAGAACCGGCTTCAGCGGGGCATGAATTGTTCGGGCTCCGACGTCCGAGCCGGCCAGATTGCATTCCGGATCCGTAAGTTCAATAATAGTATTGACTTAGTAACGCGGTTTTGTCTCCCGCGGCATTCCTGATCGATGCGCATTGTACTCAGAAATTTCGCGCATCTGGCTCTTTGAGCCAAGGCTGGCAGTCTCACGAACACAGCCGACATCGCGCCGAAGTCAAAGCGGCAACTATTTACATGCTTGACTAGTTCTGAAAAAGAACTGTAGGTTTTGGAAACGAGACGGGCGAGATCAACGGCCGCAGGGCTCATCGCTGGCTATCACGCTTGGGCAGCGAGGCGCGCAACCCGCTCGGCACGATGCCGGGCGAGCAGCCGGGTGGCGCTGCACACACAATGACGTGCCCGAATGGGTGCGCATCAGGGAGGACGGGTCATGTTGGCGAGATGGAAAAGTCTTGCGACTCTGGCTTTGCTTGTGAGCGGGCCGGCATTGGCGGCCGACGAGCCGGGAGTTACCGCGACCGAGATCAAGATTGGCGGGGTGTTTCCGTTCAGCGGACCGGCATCATCGCTCGGTCTCGTAGGCAAGGGCCTTGTCGCCTACATTCAATCGGTCAACGACCGCGGCGGTATCAACGGCCGCAAGATCAACTACATCGCCTATGACGATGCCTACAGTCCACCGAAAGCGGTGGAGCACGTCCGCAAGCTCGTCGAGAGCGACGAAGTGGCCTTCATGTTCGGCCAGCTCGGCACGCCGGGCCTTTCCGCGACGGCAAAATATCTGAGGGCGAAGGACGTACCCAGCATCGCCATCGTCAGCGGCTCGTCCAAGTTCACTGACGTGGCCAGTTACCCGCTGACGACGACAGGCCTCGTCAGCTACGACACCGAGGGAAAGATCTACGCCAAGTACCTGACCAGGACGCTGCCGAACGCCAAATACGCGATCCTCTATCAGAACGACGATCTCGGCAAAGATTACGTCAATGCCTTCAGGGCCTTTCTCGGCAAGGACTACGAGCGAAAGGTGGTCAGCGCATCGTATGAGGTCACCGAGCCGACCGTCGATTCGCAGATCACAACGCTGAAGAGCTCCGGCGCTGACGCCCTGATGATTGCGGGCACGCCGAAATTCGCAGCGCAGGCGATCCGGCAGGCCGCCGTGATCGGCTGGAAGGCGACGGTGATCGTCAACTTTCCCTCGAGTTCGGTCGGTGGCACGTTGGCGCCGGCGGGGCTCGACAAGTCAGTCGGCGTGATCGTCGGGACCATCGGCAAGGACATCGTGGATCCGAGCTGGAAAGACGATCCAGGCATGCAGGCCTACCGGGCATTTCTCGACAAGTATCTGCCGGGCGTCGATATCACCAATGGAAGCTATCTGACCGGTTATCAGCAGGGCATCCTTCTCGAACAGATCCTGAAGCAATGCGGAGATGATCTGTCTCGCAAGAACATTCTGGCGCAGGCCAAGAACCTCAGGAATTTCGTCGTCCCGACCGCGCTGCCGGGCATCAAGGTCAACACCAGCGAAGCCGAGAACATGATCTGGACGCAGATGCGCCTGCAGCGGTGGTCCGGCTCGACCTGGGAGGCCTTCGGCGAGGTGTTGGACGCCAGGTCCGAGTGAGTTCGCAACAACCAGAGGAGCGGACGCGGCGCGAGCTGCGTCCGAGCCTGCTCTACGTCGGTCGGCCGCCGGTAGGCGCCACAGGTTTGCACCGCGTGCGGCCTTTCAGCAATTCGGGAGATCATTTTCGATGTCGACGACGGCACTGACGTTTGCACCACGAGAGGTTTCCATCGAGCGTCGACCAGATGGCACGCTCATTTTGAGCTCGCCCCTCGCATGGGAGCCGTGCGATTGGCGCATCACGGATTTCCTGCCACGCTGGGCCGAAGCCGTCCCGGACCGGATTTTCCTGGCGCAGCGCAACGCAGAGGGCGGATGGGACGAGATCACTTATGGTGATGCGTGGGCGCAGGTTCAGGCGGTCGGCCAAAGCCTGATCGAAATGGGCGCAAAGCCCGCCGACAAGCTTGCGGTCCTGTCCGGAAACTCCATCGAGAACGCAGTGATATCGTTTGCGACAATGTCGATCGGAGTTGTTCTGGCACCAATTTCGCCAAACTACACCCTGATGCCCGGGGGCCTTGCACGGCTCAAGGACGTCGCTGAAGTGCTGCGCCCGAGCTTCGTGTTCGTCCAGAGCGGCCGTGACTTTTCCGCTGCCCGCGCCATTCCCGAACTGGCAGCCGCGACGTGGATCAGCGTCGATGGCGCACCGGACACGGTGCCTTTCAAGGTCCTGACCGATCGGACCGACAGCGACGGATTCGCGCGCGCATCGCGTGAGGTGTCTTGCGATGTCGTGGCGAAGATCCTGTTCACGTCCGGCTCGACCGGCTTTCCCAAAGGGGTGCTCAACACCCACCGGATGATGGCGAGCTCCCTGCAGATGGGGAGCCTGCTCGTGTCGCCTCCGACCGCACCGGTGCAAGTCGAATGGCTGCCCTGGCACCATACGATGGGCAGCAACGTCATCCTTCACGGCATTCTGAAGAATGGCGGAACGCTCTATATCGACGACGGCCGGCCGCTGCCGCAGCTCTTTCACAAGACCATCGCCAATCTCAGGGAGATTTCGCCGACCGCGATGTTCAATGTCCCGGCGGGCTACAATCTCTTGTGCGACGCGATCGATAAAGACCCCGATCTCGGCGCCCGCGTGTTCAGGCGGATGGATCGTTTGAGCTACGCCGGAGCCGCAATTTCGCAAGGGACGCTTAAAAAACTCTACCGACTGACATCGTCGATCACGGGCCGGTCAATTCCTGTCATGTCGGGCTACGGCACGACCGAAACCGCCCCGACGATCAGTACGACTCACTGGGCAACGGATCAGCCGGGGGAGATTGGTCTTCCCGCGCCGGGACTTCAGCTCAAGCTGCTTCCTGTCACCGATACTTACGAGGTCAGGGTCAAGGGACCCAACGTCACGCCCGGTTATCTCGGCCAACCGGAGTTGACGGAAAAGGCTTTTGATGAAGAGGGCTTCTATCGCATCGGCGATACCGTCTCGTTTCTGGATCCGCAGAAGCCGGAGCGGGGTCTTCGCTTTACCGGCAGGATCTCCGAGAACTTCAAGCTCTCGAACGGCACCTGGGTCGCGATTGGCAACATCCGCGCGGCAATCTTGGCCGCGACGCGCGGCGTTCTGCTCGACATCGTCGTTGCGGGCGAAAACCGCGAGGCGTGCGCGCTGCTCTGCTGGCTGAATCCGACCGAGGCGGCAAAGATTTCGAGCGGCCAAGCCTACGATTTGACCTGTGATCCTGGCGTGATTCAATTCCTGAATGACCGTTTCCAGGAGTATAACGAGAACGTCGGGAGCAGCGAAAGGATCTGTTCGTTCTCGCTGCTGAAAGACCCGCCGTCAATGGCCGCGGGAGAAATCACCGACAAGGCCTACGTCAACCAACGTGCCGTGCTGAAAGTTCGCGCCGAGCAGGTTGAGCGTCTCTACGCCAGTGAACCTTGCCGCGATGTGGTCCTGGTGTAACGGCGAGTTCAGCGTTGCTTGCGGTATGCCGCGCGCGGCGGTCTCAAGCGGCGCGTGAACGTGCCTTTGTCTTCCTGCTCTCCGGCGTATTCCCGGTCTCCGGCGCGCGCTTCTCGATCAGGCCGCCGCGGGCGCCCGGCCCCGGGTGCGTGTGAACCTCCTTGGCCGACAGCGGCTCGCCGCATTCGGAGCACACCATGATCGGATCGAAGTCTTTTCCGCATTTGCGGTGCTGGTGCAGCAGGGGGCGGCCGCGCTCGTCGACCATGTGAGTATCACCCCAATGCACGATCGCCATCATGATCGGATAGAGGTCGAGGCCCTTCTGAGTCAGGATATATTCGTGGCGCTTGGGCGATTCCTGGTAGGGAATGCGGCGCAGGATGCCCTGCCGAACGAGTTTTTTCAGGCGTTCGGCGAGCAAGTGCCGCGTGATTCCGAGCGCCGACTGAAATCCCTCGAAGCGGCGCGTGCGCAGGAAGCATTCACGCAGGATCAGGAGGGTCCAGCGATCGCCGATCACGCCGATGGTTCGGGCCATCGAACACGGCTCTTCCTCGAGTTCTTTCCACTTCATCCACACACTCCAGTCGTGCCGGCACGGCCGTTCCGAATCGTCAACGCGGGCCGGTGCGATCTTATCCATTCTAGATAGGTACTAAATTCCAAACAATCCCCTCCATGCCAGCGAAACCAGCGGGCTTTCGGTGGATTTGACAGTTCTATTTTAGAACTATAAAGTGCGGAGAGATAGAAGGCCGGCGGGACGCCAATGCCCGCCAAATGATCTTCGGGAGAAGCCGCGATGACCTTGAAGGTTGAATTCCAGTTCGATTTCGGGAGCCCGAATGCCTACCTGGCGGAGGCGGCCCTGCCGGGCATCGAGCAGCGGACCGGCGCGAAATTCGATTATGTCCCGGTTCTGCTCGGCGGAATCTACAAGGCGACTGGCAACATGTCGCCGTTCGAGTCGCTTCGCGGCATCAAGAACAAGCCGGAATATCAGGCGCTGGAGACCCAGCGATTCATTCGGCGCCACAACATCACGAAATTTCGTCAGAATCCCTTCTTTCCAGTCAACACGCTGATGCTGATGCGCGGTGCTGTCGCCGCCCAGTTCGAGGGCATCTTCGAACCTTACTTTCGCGCCGCCTATCATCACATGTGGGAAGAGCCGAAGAAAATGGACGATCTCGAAATCTTCCGTAGTGCGTTTGTCTCCTCGGGCATCGATATCGATCGACTGTTGGCGCGTGCGCGACAGGATGACGTCAAGAAGCGGCTGATTGATCTGACCAACGACGCCGTCAGCCAAGGAGCATTCGGCTCTCCGACCTTCTTCGTTGGCAAGGAAATGTTCTTCGGCAAGGACCAGATCCGCGACGTCGAGGAATCCATCGTCGAGCAAAGCGGCAAGACGTTTCCAGGGCGGCCTGATGCCAACCGCATCCCGGCGGAATAGGAGGAGCGGGTAGGGCAGCAGAGCTGACAACTCTGTCGCGTCACAATATCGATTGACTAGTTCTAAAAAAGAACGTTGACTGGATCGTAAAGCGCGCCGCGTTGGTCGGGTCTGGCCGTGGTTGCCGGGCAGAACCGCTTCCAAGCATCGCATAACATCACAGGGAGCAGACCTTTGCAGAAGAGAAACGCGGCAGTGGCTGTGATTGGCGCCGGCGACTATATCGGCGGCGAAATCGCCAAGAAGTTCGCAGCAGAAGGTTTCACGGTCTTCGCCGGCCGTCGTAACGGCGACAAGCTGGCTCCGCTCGTCAGGGATATCGAGGCTGCCGGCGGAGAGATCCACGCTCGTTCGCTCGATGCTCGCAAGGAAGACGAGATCATCTCCTTCCTGAACGATGCGGACAAGCACGCGCCGCTGGAGGTCTGCATCTTCAACATCGGGGCGAACGTCAATTTCCCGATTCTGGAAACCACGGAACGCGTTTTCCGCAAGGTCTGGGAAATGGCCTGCTATTCCGGCTTCCTGGCCGGTCGCGAGGCGGCCCGCCTCATGCTGCCGCGCGGGGGTGGCAACATCTTCTTTACCGGGGCGACAGCTTCGCTCCGCGGCGGCAGCGGCTATGCAGCTTTCGCAAGCGCCAAGTTTGGCCTTCGCGCGGTCGCGCAAGCAATGGCTCGCGAGCTTGGCCCGAAAAATATTCACGTCGCGCATCTCATCATCGATTCCGGCGTGGATACCGAATGGGTTCGGCAGCGCCGGCTGGAGGCTCTCGGCCCGAACGCGCTGGAGGATCCGGATGCTTTGATGCCCCCGTCCTCCGTCGCAGCATCCTATTGGCAGCTCTACCAGCAACCGCGCAGTGCCTGGACCTTCGAGCTCGAGATCCGCCCCTTCGGCGAGAAGTGGTAGCGGAGCCTCTTACGATGGAGCTCAATCTTTCCCGTGAGGACGCCGCGTTTCGCGACGAGGTGCGCAGTTTCATTGCGGAAAACTATCCGCTGGAAATGCGCGTTCCCAATCCGGAGACCGACCTGACCAAGGAGCAGTCGCTGCTCTGGCACCGGATCCTCCACAAGAAGGGTTGGATCGCGCCGCTCTGGCCCAAGGAGTATGGCGGCCCGGGCTGGTCGGTCACGCAGCGCTTCATCTTTGAACAGGAAACCTCGCGCGCGGGCACGCTGCCGCCGCTCGCCTTCAGCGTCACCATGGTCGGGCCGGTGATTTACACCTTCGGCAACGAGGCGCAGAAGAAGAAGTTTCTGCCGCGGATTCTGTCCGGCGAGGATTGGTGGTGCCAGGGCTATTCGGAGCCGGGCTCGGGGTCGGACCTCGCGACCGTCAGAACCAAGGCGGTGCGCGAGGGCGACCACTACATTGTCAACGGTCACAAGACCTGGACCACGCTGGCGCAGCATGCCGACTGGATCTTCTGCCTGGTGCGGACCGATCCGAGCGCGAAGCCGCAATCCGGCATCTCCTTTCTGCTGATCGACATGAAGTCGCCTGGCGTCACCGTGCGGCCGATCATCACGATCGATGGCAGTCACGAGGTCAACGACGTCTTCCTCGAGGACGTTCGCGTGCCTGTCGAAAACTTGGTCGGCGAGGAGAACAAGGGCTGGACATACGCCAAGTTCCTGCTCGGCAACGAACGCACCAGCATGGCCGGGATCGGCCGCTCCACGCGCTACCTCGGCAAGTTGAAGCAGATCGTGAAGGCCGAGATCCCGCAAGACGATCCGGCGTATCTCGAATTCTTGCGGGACATCGCCCGCATCGAGCTCGACGTGCTGGCGCTGGAGGCGACGGAATTGCGTGTCATCGCCCAGATGGCGCGCGGCATGGATCCCGGTCCGGCCGCCTCGCTGTTCAAGATCCGCGGAACCGAAATCTTCCAAGCCATCACCGAACTCACCCATCGCGCCATGGGCAATTACGGCCTTGCCATCCGCGAGCATCCGGTGAGCGCCAACCGTTTCATGCCGGGCCCCGATTACGGCCATACTGCGTCGGAGAAATATCTGAACGCGCGCAAGCTCAGCATCTATGGCGGATCCAACGAGATCCAGCGCAACATCATCGCCAAGGCCGTGCTCGGGCTCTAGCCGCGGCGGATCGGGAGGATCGGATGGATATCCAGTTCACGGAAGAGCAGGAATTGCTGCGATCCAGCGTCCAGCGCCTGCTGCGCGACCAGTATGACTTCGAGGCGCGGCGCAAGATCGTGGCGAGCGAGGAGGGCTTCAGCCGGAAGAAGTGGGCTACTTTCGCCGAGCTCGGCCTGCTCGCTGCGCCGTTCTCCGAGAGCGCCGGCGGCCTCGGTGGCGGTCCGCTGTCGACCATGATCGTCATGCACGAGTTCGGCCGTCACCTCGTGGTTGAGCCTTTCGTCGAGACGGTGGTGCTGGCCGGCGGATTGATCGAGCATGTGGGCACGCCGGAGCAGCAGCAAGGCTTCATCCCTGAAATCATCGACGGTTCGAAGATCTGGACGTTGGCCTGGACGGAGAAGGCATCCCGTTTCGATCTTGCCAATGTCACGACGCGGGCGCGGCGCAAGGGGAACGACTACGTCCTGACCGGCGCGAAGACCATGGTGAACGCCGCGCCCTGGGCCGACTATTTGATCGTCTCGGCGCGCACCCACGGCGACGATCGTGACCGGCGCGGCGTCTGCCTGTTCGTGGTCGACCGCCGCGCCGCGGGCGTCGACCTCCAAGGCTTCAGGACCATCGACGGCCGCCGGGCCGCCGAGGTCAGCCTGCGCGAGGTCCGCGGGCAATTGCTGGGAGCAGAAGGCGAGGGCGTTGCCGCTCTGGAAACCTGCCGTGACCATGCCATCGGCGCGCTCTGTGCGGAAGCCGTCGGCGCCATCAGCGAACTGAACGCGGCGACGCTGGAGTACGCGAAGACCCGCAAGCAGTTCGGCGCCACGATCGGCTCGTTCCAGGTGCTGCAGCATCGGATGGTCGACATGTTCATAGCACATCAGGAGGCGCTCTCCCTGATGCAGCATCTCAGCATCAGCCTCGGCACCGGCGATTCCGGCCTGTCGCGGCTCGCCTCCGGCGCCAAGTCGAAGATCGGCTATGCCGGCAAGTTCGTCGCCGACCAGGCGGTGCAGCTTCACGGCGGCATGGGAATGACCGACGAGCTCAATGTCGGGCACTATTTCAAGCGTATCTCCTCCATCAACATCCAGTTCGGCGATCCCGCGTTCAACGTGCTGCGCTACGCGCAGCTGGATGCGGCCGCCTAAAGCGAAGAGCCCAACATGACCACTGAAGCAGTCATCGTTTCCACCGCAAGAACGGCTGTCGGCAAGGCTTATCGCGGCGCGCTCAACAATACGGACGGCCCAACGCTTGCCGGGCACGTGATGGCCGAAGCGGTGAAGCGCGCCGGCATCGCGCCGGGCGAGGTGGAGGACGTGGTCATGGGCTGCGCCATGCAGCAAGGCACCATGGTGATGAACGTGGCGCGCAAGGGCGCGATCCGCGCCGGTCTGCCGGTCACGGTCGCGGGCACCACGATCGATCGGCAATGCGCGTCCGGCCTGCAGGCCATCGCGGTCGCCGCGCGATCGGTGATGCTCGACGGGGTCGAGGTCGCGATCGGTGGCGGCATCGAGTCGATCAGCCTCGTACAAAACGAGCACATGAACAAGTTTCACGCCGTCGACGACGAGCTGATGGCGATGAAGCCCGAAATGTACATGTCGATGCTCGATACGGCGGAGGTCGTCGCCGAGCGCTACAAGATCGGCCGCGACAAGCAGGACGAATACAGCCTCGAATGCCAGCGCCGCGTCGGCGCTGCGTCGCAGGCCGGCCGCTTCATCGACGAGATTGTGCCGTTCACGACCAGGATGGCCCTCGTCAACAAGGACACCAAGGAAATCACCTACGAGCAAGTGACGCTCACCAAAGACGAAGGCCCGCGCCCCGAAACCACCGCCGAGGGCCTTGCCAGGATCAAGCCGGTGTTCGAGGGCAAGACCATCAGCGCGGGCAATGCAAGCCAGCTCTCGGACGGAGCCTCGGCCTGCGTGATCATGAGTGACAAGGTTGCGGCGAGGAGAGGGCTGAAGCCGCTCGGTATCTTCCGCGGCTTCGTCGCCGCCGGCGTCGAGCCGGACGAGATGGGCGTTGGTCCGGTCGCCGCGATCCCGCGGCTGCTCAAGCGCCATAATCTGAAGATCGACGACATCGGCCTCTGGGAACTGAACGAGGCTTACGCGGTGCAGGTGATCTATTGCCGCGACAAGCTCGGCATCGACCCGGACAAGCTCAACGTCAACGGCGGCTCGATCGCGATCGGTCATCCCTACGGCATGACCGGTTCGCGTCTCACCGGCCATCTCCTGATCGAGGGCCGGCGGCGCAAGGCGAAGTACGGCGTCGTGACCATGTGCATCGGTGGCGGCATGGGCGCAGCCGGTCTGTTTGAAATCGTCCACTGAGCGGCAATCGCGGGAGATCATTCGTGAAGACAGCGATCACTGAACTGTTCGGCATCGAGCATCCCATCATCCAGGGCGGCATGCACTATGTCGGCTTCGCCGAGCTCGCAGCCGCCGTGTCGAATGCCGGCGGGCTCGGCATCATCACCGGCCTGACCCAAAGGACGCCCGAGCTTCTGGCCAAGGAGATCGCGCGTTGCCGCGACATGACCGACAGGCCGTTCGGCGTGAACCTCACCTTCCTGCCGAGCTTCACCGCGCCGCCCTATCCCGAATACATCGCCGCGATCAAGGAAGGCGGCGTCACGGCGGTGGAGACCGCGGGTCGTAGCCCGGAAGCCTACATGCCGGCGCTGAAGGCTGCGGGGATCAAGGTGATCCACAAATGCACCTCGGTCCGTCACTCGCTGAAAGCGGAGAAGATCGGCTGCGACGCGGTCAGCGTCGACGGCTTCGAGTGCGGCGGTCATCCCGGCGAGGACGACATTCCGAACATGATCCTGCTGCCGCGCGCCGCCGACGAGCTCAGCATCCCCTTCGTCGCCTCGGGCGGCATGGCCGATGCCCGCAGTCTCGTCGCGGCGCTCGCGATGGGCGCTGCGGGCATGAATATGGGCACGCGCTTCGTCGCCACCAGGGAGGCCCCGGTGCACGACAACGTCAAGCAGGCGCTGGTCAAGGCGACCGAGCTGGACACGGTTCTGGTGATGCGGGCGCTACGCAACACCGAGCGTGTGCTCAAGAACAGGGGTGTCGAACAGCTGCTCGAGGTCGAGCGGGAGAAGGGCAAGAGCCTCAAGATCGAGGACATCCACGACCAGGTGGCAGGCGTCTATCCCAAGGTGATGGTCGACGGCGACATGGACGCGGGCGCCTGGAGCTGCGGCATGGTCGTCGGACTCATTCACGACATTCCGACCGTGAAGGAATTGATTGATCGCATCATGGCGGACGCCGAGCGACTCATCAGGGGCCGGCTTGGTGGATTTCTCGACGGCGAGAGCGGGGCTGCCCTGAAGGTTGCGTGAGGCCGCGGCTCGCCTGTCCGTACTTCAAACGCCGCGCCTTTGCGCACCAGCGAGGGAGAAATTCCCTCGCCTCCGTTGCCTTCCGGTGCTGCCGCTACGCGGCCATTCGCAGCAGATCGACGATATCGGCTTCGTCTTTGAAGGGGCGCGGGTTGGCCTTCACGAATCGATGGTTGATCGCGATCTTGCTGATCTGATCGAACTTGTCCGCACCGATGCCGACGTCGGCGAGTCGTCCGGGTAGTCCAAGCCTCCTGGTGAAATCCGCGAAGGCATCTGCGGCTTCGTCACCCGGAGCGCCCAAGGCCGTCGCCAAGCGCTTCTGCGCATCTTCGGTGAACGATCTGTTGTAGCGAAGAAGACTCGGCATGATGACAGGCGTGCAATAGTAATGGGGAACGTCGAACGTTCCGCCGAGCACATGGCCAATGCCGTGACTTGCGCCCATGGGGACGCGGGCCTGCAGACCGAACGCCGCGAGCCAGGAGCCATATTGAGACAATCGGCGTGCCTCGAGGTCGTCAGGTTGCTGCAAGGTCCGGAGCATTCCCTCACGCAGCGTGCGGATACCCGCCAGGACGACTTCGTCGGCCAAGGGAGTGCCGGCCGGCGAGCACAATGCTTCGATGCCGTGGTCCATCGACCGCGTACCCGATCCCATCCAGAGCTTTGTCGGCGTATGAAGCGTGAGGGCAGGGTCGAGAATGATCGACACCGGCATCATCTGGGGATGAAAGAAGATCTGCTTGAGCTTCTGGCGCTCATCGGTGACGAGCGCTGCGGCATTATATTCGCCGCCGTTCAGCGTCGACGGTACCGCGATCTGTCGGACGGTCGGCGAGCGGAAGGGGGATTGGTTCACGCCCGGACCCATCGGGAACGGATCGAAACCCGCTTCGTCACGGATATCGTGCTCCATCGCCATGATGACGATCTTGGCGAGGTCGACCGCGGAACCACCGCCGACGGCCACGACGAGATCGGCCCGCGCTTCGTTCGCGTGGCGGGCGACCTCGGCAGCCTGCTTGCGCGTCGTGTGCTGCGCAATTCCGTCGAAGGTCGCCGCGTGCTTGTCGCCAAGCGTGCGCTTGATCTTCTCGATCTCGTCGGTCTTCGAGTTCAGGGTCCGGCTGGCGATGAGGAAGACGCGCTTGGCGCCAAGTCGCTCCGTCTCGTCGCGGATCGCTTCAGAGGCGGCTCTGCCATAGATGACACGGTCAATTGCCGGAAAGTTGTGTACACCAGTGTTGCGCATTCCTTCCTCCCATGGGTCCCCGACAACCGAACGTTATATTATGTACATCATCTAATTCAGGATCGACGTCTCGGCAAGTTGAATTCTGCGACTTCAAGTTCAAATAGCGACGATTGTCGTCACCGGACTAACGGCATTCGCTATCGGTTCATGGATGCGCTCCGCGAATACCAGGTGAGTTTCGACGGGACTGCGCTCTCGCGATCTGCACCCACAAGGGGGCGTTACAGCGGTCAGACATCCATTATTCTTTTCATCGTAGTCCGTTGCATTGAACGCGGTATCCGGCGAGGCGACCCAATCTCCGGGAGTTTCCAAGGAGATCAAGACGACCCGGCAGGCGCTGATCGCATGCCTTCCGGCCAGCTATCGTATCGAGCTGGGCCGATCGGTCGAGGAAGGAACCAACGCCAACGACGCGTTGGCGACGTTCTTCCCGGCCATGATTGCCGCCATGCTGATCGTCGTCAGCTGCAGGTGCGGTCCTTCTCGACGATGCGACGTCGCGTGCTTTTCCGAGTAGAATGCGATCGGCTTACCGTAGCGCTGGAAAATAGGCGCGCGTCCGAGCAAAATATTCAGAGGTCGATTTCGTCTCTGCAACGCGCAAGTGCATCAAACGGCTGGTCGCATCACGATAAAGACGAGCAGGGTGCATTGTGGGCCGCGCTCCTCGAACCACCAGTGTTCAAAGCGAACACCTGTCGCGTCGTGACGCCCATCAGCTGCGCCGCTTATGTCGTATCCGGTCGGCCATCAAATCCTTCAGCACGAGAACCCAGTCGCTCTCCGCTCGCCTCATCGACAGCACCGTCATCAACCCCCAGCCCTCATGGCCGGGAAAGTGACATCTCTAATGAAGACAGGTGTGACCTTTCTAACTGTGGTCTACAGCATGTATTCGCATAATGAAGATTATGGAATACTTTCGCAATTCTCGGAATGCTGCACAAGACGACTTCGGATTACCTTAGTATACTTTCTGCGGCACTTCGTCCATCCCGGCCATCTCACGCCGGGCCACGCGTTCGCTCGAAGCATGGCGAATGCCGCTGGACATAACCACGACGGGTTTTTCGTCTGAGCCAGGACTCGAGGGCCTCGACGGCCTGTACGTGGCCATCGAACAGATCGAGCCGCCGTCGACCGCGCCCACCGAGACGGCCCCATTCACGCACCAATGCCGTATCGCCAAACAGCGTCGGCTCGATCGTAAGCACATAGAACCGCGCCATATTGCGGGCCGGATCGCGACGCTCGAGCACGAGGTATTGCACGGTGAGTTCGGACATGCGCCAGAATCGCAGTCGCCGAATCGACCGTCCAATTAAATAAGTGAATCGATCAGGGCCAACGATTCAGAAATCTAATGCGGAAAATGGTCTCGAAGAGACCCTCACGCACTTTGTAAGGACGGCGGAGTCGATAGGTCCTTTCGTATACCTTGACGGTTGTGACGAGGCAACGGCACAATCTCTTTAAAGACAGGCTTCAAGATCGAGGGATGTGGACTATGGCTTCTGGGCACGACGCCCACCAGTGCGTATCGCAACTGCGGCAGACATTGGCTGCTGATAAACTCCCGATCGGATTCTTTCTCGGTGCTGGATGTCCGTGCGCCGTTATGGTCCAGAATGAGGCCAGTACCGGAATGTCCTCAATCATTCCTGATATTCAAGGGCTCACCTCGTATATTGACGGGATTCTCACCGCGAACGATGAGGCGAAAAGTCCCTATGCAAAGCTAAGAGCCCTCTTCAAAGAAGACGAAGTCGAGACTCCCAACGTTGAGCTGATGCTCAACCGGGTAAGACAATTTCGCGAAGTTGCCGGCAAGGCCGGCGTTCGGGGCTTGTCCGCCGACGAGTTATCCGTACTTGATAAGCACATCTGCCAGTCGATCCGATCCAGGGTAACTCGATCGCTTCCTCCTCCCTCGACTCCCTATCACTCTCTTGCCGAATACATTGGGCGTCATCGTTCACCCTCGACAGAGCTGTTCACTACAAACTACGACCTTCTTCTCGAAGAGGCACTCGAATATCATCAAGTTCCCTATTCGATGGATTTGTCGGGTCATCTCGCCCCTTCTTTGATCAGAAGGCGATTGAGGATGTCGAAGTGCCCCCACGATGGGCTCGATTGTGGAAGTTGCACGGATCCATCAATTGGAGATTCAACCGGGCGTCGAAGACGGTATTCCGCACTGAGCGCGAGGATAGTGGTGACGAGCTACTCATCCATCCGTCGCACTTGAATATGGGCTTGGATGACGTGGCGAAGCACAAGTATTCGGTAGCCGGAACCCTCGAACTCGCCCCTTGAGAGTGCGCTGTTCTTAAAGCCGAATCTTGGACTCGTATGGGACGCTCCGCGCTGGTTTCAGCGCGTGTAGCGCCGAAGTAATTACTTCAAGATCTGCTTGACGCATTGACCGCTTATGCAGTGGCCGGGGCATCCGCTAGGTGGGCAAGGAGGATTGCAAGGTGTGCCCTCTTTTACGTTCGGCAGACTGCAGAATGCGCTTTCAATGACAATGATGCTCCGCTGCTGGGTGACGATGCGCGCATTGTTGTCGTCAGCTCGAGCTAAAGGGCCCACCCCCAGCACTCCGATACAAGCCGCTACCACGAAGGCGTAATGTCTCGATTTCATCGGACGTTCTCCTTGAACGGGTTTAGCTTACGAACCCGGCTGACCATGTATTGCGGTGGCGGTCGCGCCACCTTGGACCTGCGCATTGTGTTGGCTCTGCGCGCCCGGCGAGAGCGCGGCCGCTTGTGTTTCGGTCGGCCCGGTTGCAAGAGGACCAATCGTGATGATCACGGAGTTCGTGTAGGTCCGCTGCGCACTGAGCAGCGTTCCGGCGCCGGTGTTGTTTGAGAAACGGGCAAGTTTCCAAGATGGCGTGACGTTGCCGCTCTGAGTAGCGATGAAGCTGATCGTTTCTGTAAACGTGTTATAGAGAGGCCATGTTGGAACCCTAGCAACGTCAGCAGGCTTCTTCACCGCCGCCGGGTTAGCGTTATTCCAATGCGCGACAACCGCTTTGTCGTAGATGAATTCTCTGATTTTCAAGTCGCCGTCTATCATTGCACCATTTTCAAGAGGAGCGCAGGCCTCGGGCTTTTTGGCGTGGTGCTTGCCGTTGTCGAACATTGTCGCGTTAACCACCGTGAATTGGATCGTCTCAGTCCGGGTGGCATTAGCCGAGAACGTTCCGCCGGCGCCTAAATTAAAAGACTGGGAGCTGGTAACGGCCCCAGTGGGAAACGTGAAAACCTTGTTCGCAAGCGGTTGGATGAATGAAATGCCCGGACTGACGCCGCTCTGATCCTCGGCCGTTATCGTCAGCGTTATGGCAGTGCCCCACTTCTTACTCTTCAGCCAAGGTAGATCGAAGTTCGAGGCTGCAGAGTAAATGCCATTCGAGACTTCGCAAACCAGGTGGGCTACGATCGTGTTCTCGTAATCCCCTTGGGGGCTTGTGTATGGAGACTCCGAGCTCGGTGTTTCGCTTTCAAACGTTTTTGCGGGGACATTCAAGCCGCAACCCGCCAGCTGCAGCACTGCGACCAGTAAGACGCTTATTCGCAAAATGTGCATCTGATCACCCCCGGGTGATGAGAGCATAACCCACACGCTTTGGGTGTGATAAGATTGCAACACTCGCGGTCAATCAGCGATGCAACGCCAATGACTGTGTGACAGCTCAGTCACCACGCAGGCGCAATTGCGTTTTCACGATTGCGCCTTCCGCGCGAGAAGAGACCGGGGCCGGCTTTTACTCGGCTCAATTGTTATTAGACAAACATGCTACAGCAAGCAGGATGCTGGACTTCCGCCTATGGCTCATCGCGTCATTTGCCTCAGTTGCGCGAAGGCATTCGGTGTCGGCGTGAATCTGTCAATCGGCATTGGACTGGGACCCCCGATCGGCATCCAAAAGGACCCCCTTTGATCGGCGCGTTCTGCTGGTAGCGCTCGTCTCGTCGGAGCTGGTCGGGATAGCGGAGGCGAGACGAGCGCGGGTGATTTGATCGTCGTCTCGGCTTTTGAATCGCCAGCTGTCGTTGCCGGTCTCGACGATGTCGCAGTGGTGAGTCAGCCGGTCGAGCAGCGCGGTGGTCATCTTGGCGTCGCCGAACACACTGGGCCACTCGCCGAAGGCAAGGTTGGTCGTGACGATCACGGAGGCGCGCTCGTAGAGCCGGCTGACGAGGTGGAACAGAAGCTGGCCACCGGACTGGGCGAAGGGCAGATAGCCGAGTTCGTCCAGCACGATGAAGTCCATCCAGGTTAGGTGCTCGGCGAGCCGGCCCTGACGTCCGCTGCGGGTCTCGGCCTCGAGGCGGTTGACGAGGTCGACCACATTGTAGAAGCGGCCGCGGGCGCCGCTGCGGATGCAGCTTCTTGCGATGGCTATGGCAAGATGGGTCTTGCCGGTTCCAGTACCGCCGACCAGGACGACGTTGCGCTGCTGAGCGATGAAGCCGCCGCCAGCGAGATCATTGACGAGCGTCTGGTTGATCGGCGTTCCGTCGAACTGGAAGTCGGCGATATCCTTGGCAAGCGGCAGCTTGGCAATGGTGAGCTGGTATTTGATCGACCGGGCCTGCTTCTCGTTGATTTCGGCGTTGAGCAGGTCGCCGACGATGCGCTGGGGTTCGTGCTGGCGTTTGATCGCGGTCGCCATGATCTCGTCGAAGGAGGCCTTCATGCCATAGAGCTTGAGCTCGCCCATGAGGTCGAAGATTTGAGTTCGTTCCATCAGCTGGTCCTCCTAAGGTTGTCGTAACGGGAACAGTCGGCGATCGGCGCATGGCGAAGCGTTAGCGCCGCCGGCGTCATGATGTTGGCCGGTGGAGCGGGTTCGCGTTGCCGGGCCAGGATGTTGATCACGACATCGGCGGAGTGGACGCCGTGGCCGAGCGCTTCGGCACAGGCGGCTTCCACCGCCGGCAGACCGTCGGTCAGCACCGCGTTGAGGATGTCGACCATCTGCCGATTGCCATCGTCGGTGCTGGCGAGCCTGCGCCGGATCCGTTCGATCGCTGCCGGCAACACCCAGTCCTTGAAGGGAGCGCCATTGCGCAAGGCGCCGGGTTTGCGAGCAAGCACCGGCACATAGTGCCAGGGATCGTAGGTCGTCTCGCCACGTCCGAAGGATCGTGGATGTTCTGCGACGATGCGCCCATCCTGGCGGATCACGATGCGGTCGGCATAGGCCTGGACCTCGACCGGGCGCCCGACCGCGCTGGCTGCGACCGAGTATTTGTTATTGTCGAAGCGCACCAGACAGGTCTTGGAGACCGATGCCGTCACCGCATGGAAGCCGTCGAAGCGGCCGGCATAGGGAACGAGCTTGGGACGCTCGGCTTCGAACACCTCCCAGACCGTCTGCTCGACCAGCTCCGGATGGCGATGAACCTTGGCGTAGCTGATGCACTTGTCGAGCAGCCAGGCGTTCAACTCGTCCAGGTTTTTGAACCGCAGCCGTGGCGTGAAGAAGCGCTCCCGGACCAGCCCGACCTGGTTCTCGACCTGGCCCTTCTCCCAGCCCGAGGCCGGTGTACAGGCGACCGGATCGACCAGATAATGGCTGCACATCTGCAGGAAGCGGCGATTGTAGAGGCGATCCTTGCCGACGAAGATTGTCTCGACCGCGGTCTTCATGTTGTCGTAGATGCCGCGACTGCAGGTGCCCTTGAACAGCGCGAACGCCCGGTCGTGGGCGTCGAACACCATCTCCTGCGTCTCCCGCGAATAGGCCCGCACGAACTGATAGGCCTCGCCTGGCGCAAAGCTCAGCGGCACATAGGCTGATGCTGTCGAGGCGCCGCGCTCCCGGCTCCAGCGTCGCGCGTAGCGACGAACCGCGTCATAGCCGCCGACATAGCCCTGGCCGCGAAGCTCTTCGAACAACCGGATCAGCGTCAGCCGTTCCCGCGCCGCCTTGCTCTCATTTGCCGCCAGCAGCCGGTCAAGCTCAGAACTCCACGGCCCCATCTTCGGGAGCGGCTGCGTCTCGCGTTCGTACCGGAACTCAGTTGCTTGAGAACGGATAACCTTGCGGACCACCTTCCGCGACACGCCGAGTTCTCTGCAGATCGCCTTGATCGGGCGACCATCAACAAAATAGGCGCGACGGATCTTGGCAATCGTCTCCACCACCAGCATCCCAACCTCGGCTTCCATGACCCAATGGAAGCCACTGTGGACCCTTGACCCGGGGTCCCGATTGGATGCCGATCACCCCGAATACGGGGTCCTTATTCCACGCCGAAACACACTAGTACTCGTCGGCCCGCATGATGGTCATCACGCGCTGGGTCACGGCCGGATCAGCCGGATCGGGCGATGCAAACCTGCCAGCCTGGTCGTAGTAGTCGATCTTGAAGAAGTACCGGGTCGCATCGAGCTCGATGCTGCCGAAGTCGTGCTCACCGTGGGGATCGTTGCCCTGGGTGAAGCGGTCGAACGTGCGTACTAGCTCTAGCAACTGAGCCTGGCGCTCGATCGGCAGGCTGGTGATGCCGGGCGTCAGGAGGACTGTGCCGCCGAAGACAAGTGTCTGGCGAAAGCTGTCGTTCAAGCTGCGGATTTTGATGGTGTCGGTCATGTAAGATTCTCCCTTTGGTTATCGGCTGCGCCATTCGCGGCCGGTCGGGAGAATTCAAGGCTCGCAGGCCTGAGCGGGCAGGCAAGGAGGCTCCGCGCGAGGGCCCCGTCTTCGGGATACGGGTGGATGCCTTGCCGGCACGCGCTGCGGGCTTATTCCCCGACCTTACCGGCCGATTGGCTGGCACCGGGTTACACAAAGGGCGACCACAGAACCCGCTTAACCATCCTTGATTGCAACGATCGAGTCGCGTGCTTGTTAGTCGAGGAAAGCATGTCGAAGCCACGGCCGAGATGGGCGCCGCGTTACGGGAAGTGGGGACCGGTCAAGCCAGGGTTCTGGCCGATATGGCACGCGAACAAGCAGTCGCTACAAGATAATGGCTATGCTGTTCGCAAGAACGAGAACGGCCAATGGGAGGTCCGATTCGACGGAGATGTCCGGAGAGGCTGGCCCCCGGTGCGAAAACCGGAACCGGTGTTTGTGCCACAGGGCATGAAGGCCTCGATCTGCCCGAACTGTGGACAAACCCGAGTGATCCCGCGTACCGATCCGCACAAGGACTGCGGCATCTGCGGCGATCGGATTCCACCGGAGGGGCAATAGCGGGCGCAACAGCAACTCTACCGCTGAGAGCCGACTACTGTCAGGCAGCAGCTGCTTAGTTGGCCGGTCGATTTACATACATGATGTAGAGCTGCGGCGCGGCCCAGCCTTTGACCTTACCGTCTGTGATCGCAAACTGGCCGGCGACAAAATCAATCGGCTTGAGGTTGGGAGATGAAATGAACGGACACGCATTCTTTTGTGCGATGTTGCGCGCAATTTCCATATTCAATTTCACACCGGCGCCGGCAGCCTGATTGAGATCAGTCCAGAAGTCGTTGGCGACAACTGGAGAGCGGCACAAAAACATGCCGGCGCCATCAGCGTAGCTCAGGGTTGGCGCGCTACAAAGCCAAAGCGAGGCAAGCAAGGGCCGCAGTCCGCGCGCTCGACCAGGCCTAATCAAGGGTTTCAGCAGCCATTGGCGCCTCTTCATAGGCCTGGCCTTCCTTTTCCAACGTCTTCCGACGAGCGTTGGCTGCAGTGACGTAGGAGCTGAGTTTATCTAGATCAGCCTTGATGTCCGCAAACTTCGGCAGATCGGCCGGTACGCCCGCCGACTGGTCGTGGCCCGAGTGCTTGGAGCAACGCGTCATGCCCGCATAGACAGCTTCGTAGTCCGACTTCTCGACGTGAGCCGCCCGGAGCCTCATGGTTGCAACGTTCGGCCGGAAACGGCCGACAACGCCGGCAAACAGGATCTCTTCGATCGCGTGCTCCCAGGTCTCTCGCATCTTGGTGTAAACGTCTGTCACGAACGAGCGCTGCGCCTCGTCTGTCTCCGAATACGTCGCTTTCTTGCTCTGGAGCAGGCTATCAATAATTGCGATCCGCTTGCTGACACCCATCGAAATCCACGGCTGCTGGCCCTCGTCGATGATGCCGAAACGGCCATCACCATGTTTGGCGATCCATTCGGGCCGCAGGGGCACCTTCAACTCTTTCGCCGCTTCTATAACGGCGCAATGGAAGAACAGATTGTGCGTGAAGATGATCACTTGCCGTCCAGCCTGCGCCTCTTTCACTAGCCGCTTGGCGACCGCCTCCATGCGGGCATGATCGAGTGACGACACCGGATCGTCTACGATGATGCCGTGCCTCACGCCAACTTCCTTCAGCTCGGCGAGAAAGCCCGCCAGAGCAAGCGCCCGCCTTTCGCCCTCGCTTAAGATGTCGCTGTTCTTGCCAACCTTCTGCTGCGCTTCCAGGCCGATCTGGACTTTGCTCTTACCCACCTCCCCGCGATCAGAGAGCTTGAGCGGCAGGTATCCAAGGTCGAGTGCGACTATTTCGTCCTGAAGGCTGTTCTGGAGGGACGTGGTCAGAACCTTGCGCCGCATGCGCGTGATCTGCGTCGTAATTGGCGCAACAGCGCAGGCGGCTGAGCAGGCTTTAGTCTTCACCAGCAGGTCAAGCGACTTGCGCCGCGCGACGAACGTCTCGATGTCGGCCGCGAACTTCTTCCGCGCTTCGAGCTCGTCGAGCTTTTGCTGCCGCTGCTGACGTTTCGCGGTCTGGTCCGCCGTCGGTTTGAGGTCGTCGATCTCCTTCGCGACAACGGCCGCCTCTGCCACCAGGTCATCAATCACTGAGCGGTCGAGGTCGGAGAGGCCGTCAAGACTTGCGTAGTCCACAGCCTTGATCGCAGCGACGACCTGAGCATGGCGTCCCTGGCAAGCGGCGTAGAACTGCTCCAGCCTGTCTGTCAGCGCCTGGCGGGGCTTTGACGCCTCAACAAAATTGACGAGCTTGTCCTTGATGTCCTGCACGCCAGCAATCTTTAGGTCGCGGATTGCTTTAGCGGTTTCGCTGAAGTGCTTCTTGGCGGTCTCAGCGTCTGCGCTGGCGCGACCTTCGATATATGTATCAAAAGCGGCCAGGCGGGCCTGGGCTGATTCACCGAGCGGCTGGTGACAAAGCACGCACGTGTCGGCATTGGCCAGCTGGGGCGGTTCGAGGTCGGGGTAGGCTTCAACCGCAAAGTCGCGCGCGTACATCAGCATCTGGCGCCAGGTCTCGCTGCCCAGCTGCGGAACCGCGGACCCGGCCTCAAGGGCTGAAGCGGCGGCCTTGGCGGCATCGCGGGTTGTTGCGGCCTTCTGCTGCGCATCCTTCAGCTTCGCAACGCCCGCATTGCTGAGCACCTCGAAGATGGCATTTGCATCGGCGACCAATGTGTCGACGGTCGACTTGGTCGCTTCCTTGACCCTTTTCACCAGCGCCGGGTCGCTTCCCAGCTCCAGCTTGGTCGCCTGCAATTCAGTTTCGTCCTTGTCCTCCCAAACCGCCAACGCCCGCATCGCGGCTTCGCTGGGCAGCTTCGCGTCGGCTTTCAGCGTTGCAAGCAACGCGGACACCTTGGTCGACTTCTCGTAGCCCTGCGGCAACGGCGCTTGGTGCGCTTTGACCAGACGCGCGTCTTCTGCCTTGAAACGGCCGTCCAGGGTGCGGACCGCCTCGGCAAGATTGGTCAGCAGGGCCAGCTCAAACGGCAGAAATTCAATGTTGCGCTCTTCGTCGACATAGAGGCCGGCGGCATCGCTGTCGAAGACGGAGATTCTGCCCAACTCCGGCGGCGGCGAATTACGGTCATCCCAGACTACGGACTTGGCCTTATCGCCATCGACTCG
>Ga0102590_1000955_pt1 | contig 50889 bp, 43 predicted proteins | sample AraplaMF_Col_mMF_FD_76859 | JGI IMG/M metagenome (GOLD analysis project Ga0102590, IMG submission 76859) | Arabidopsis root microbial communities from the University of North Carolina, USA - plate scrape MF_Col_mMF | ecosystem: Host-associated > Plants > Roots > Endosphere | place: USA...
AGACGCCGGCGATTCCGATAAGGACGCAGCATTGCAGCAGGAACATGGGTGTTTCGGTCGACATGGCGTTTCCTCCCGTTCCCGGCAAGGAAAGCATTTAGCGGGCGCTCGGTCTATTCGCCCTTTCAGGTGATGGCCGCTTACCGCGTCGGGACAGGCACTTCGCCACGATAGTCATAGAAGCCGCGGCCGGACTTGCGTCCGAGCCAGCCGGCTTCGACATATTTTACCAGCAGCGGGCAGGGACGATATTTCGAATCCGCCAGGCCGTCATGCAGCACCTGCATGATCGAGAGGCAGGTGTCGAGGCCGATGAAATCGGCAAGCTGCAGCGGTCCCATCGGGTGGTTGGCGCCGAGCTTCATCGCCGTATCGATGGCGTCGACCGTGCCGACGCCTTCATAGAGCGTGTAGATCGCTTCGTTGATCATCGGCAGCAGGATGCGGTTGACGATGAAGGCGGGGAAATCCTCGGCGACGGTGATGGTCTTTTCCAGAGTTCCGACGAATTCCTTGGCGGCGGAAAAGGTCTTCTCGTCGGTTGCGATGCCGCGCACCAGTTCGACCAACTTCATCACCGGCACCGGGTTCATGAAATGTATGCCCATGAAGCGCTCGGGGCGGTCGGTGGCGGCAGCAAGCCGGGTGATAGACAGGGAAGAGGTGTTGGTGGCAAGCAGTGCTTCCGGCTTCAGGACCGGACAGACCTGCGTATAGATCTTGCGCTTGACCGTTTCATCCTCGGTGGCGGCCTCGATGACGAGATCGGAGGGGGCGAGATCATTGACATCGGACGAGCCTGTGATGAGCGACAAGGTCGACTTGCGCTCCTCTTCGGTCATCTTGCCGTTCGTCACCAGGCGGGCCAGGTTGCCGTTGATGGTGGCAAGGCCAGATTCGATGCGGTCCTGCGAGAGATCGTAGATGTGAACCCTGTAACCTGCGGCGGCCGAAACATGCGCGATGCCGCAGCCCATCTGACCGGCACCGATAATACCAATATTCTTCAACACCGCATTCATCTCCAAACCCCCGCACGGCATTCGCCCCCGCGCCGCCGCATTTTTCTAGCAATACTGCCGGACGAAGGATCGCCCGGCAGCAGTAGTAGCCCGATAAAAGATAATTTTCCAGTCATTCGCAAGTGCGAAAGAAAAGCATTTGGCGCGGTCAGAGCGCCTTTTGCAATTCCGGCAGGGCGTCGAAGAGATCGGCGACCAATCCGTAGTCGGCGACCTGGAAGATCGGCGCCTCCTCGTCCTTGTTGATGGCGACGATGACCTTCGAATCCTTCATGCCGGCCAGATGCTGGATGGCGCCTGAAATGCCGCAGGCAATATAGAGCTGCGGCGCCACCACCTTGCCGGTCTGGCCGACCTGCCAGTCGTTCGGCGCATAACCGGCGTCGACAGCCGCACGCGATGCGCCGACGGCAGCACCGAGCTTGTCGGCAAGCGGCAGGATGACCTCCCTGAACTTCTCGGCAGAGCCGAGTGCCCGGCCGCCGGAGATGATGATCTTGGCAGAGGTCAGCTCCGGACGGTCGGAGGCCGACAGCGCGTCCCTGACGAAGGTCGACAGCCCCGGATCGGAAACCGCCGGGATCGCCTCGACGGTGGCCGAACCACCTTCCGGCGAAGAGGCGAAGGATGCGGTGCGCACGGTGATCACCTTCTTGGCATCGGTCGCCTGCACCGTCTGGATGGCATTGCCGGCATAGATCGGCCGCTTGAAGGTGTCAGCAGAGATCACCTCGACGATCTCCGAGACCTGGGCGACATCGAGCAGGGCTGCCACCCGCGGCAGCACGTTCTTGCCGACCGAGGTGGCGGCCGAGATGATCGTGTCGTAGCTTCCCGCCAGCGAGACGATCAGGTCGGCCAGCGGCTCGGCCAGATTATTGGCGAGTTCGTCGCTTTCGGCGAGCAGCACCTTGGAGACGCCGGAGAGCTTTGCCGCGGCATCGGCAGCAGGCTTGGCAGCCTTGCCGGCAACCAGCACATGCACGTCGCCGCCGATCTTGGTTGCGGCCGTCAACGTCTTGGCGGTCTGGTCGGACAGGCTTTGATTGTCGTGGTCAGCCAGAAGAAGAATGGTCATGATGATGGTTCCTGTTCCAACCTGATTACAGCACGCCGGCTTCGTTTTTGAGCTTGTCGATGAGTTCGGCGACCGACTTGACCTTGACGCCGGCCTTGCGGCCCGACGGCTCCTCGGTCTTCAAGACCTTGAGGCGCGGCATGGTCGAGATGCCGAAATCATCAGGGCTCTTCTTGTCGAGCGGCTTCTTCTTCGCCTTCATGATATTCGGCAGCGAGGCATAACGCGGTTCGTTCAAGCGCAGATCCGTGGTGACGACCGCCGGCAGCTTGATCTCGATCGTCTGCAGGCCGCCATCGACTTCGCGGGTGACCTGAGCCTTGCCGTCACCGATCTCGATCTTCGAGGCGAAGGTCGCCTGGGCCGTTCCCATCAGTGCTGCCAGCATCTGGCCGGTCTGGTTGCTGTCGTCATCGATCGCCTGCTTGCCGACGATGATCAGGCCGGGCTGTTCGGCATCGGCCACAGCCTTGAGGATCTTGGCGACAGTGAGCGGCTCGATCTGATCGTCGGTCTCAACCAGGATCGCCCGGTCGGCGCCCATGGCAAGTGCGGTGCGCAGCGTCTCCTCGGCCTTGGCTGGACCGATCGAAACGACGACCACTTCCTCGGCCTTGCCGGCTTCCTTCAGCCGCAACGCCTCTTCCACCGAGATCTCGTCGAACGGGTTCATCGACATCTTCACATTGGCAAGCTCGACACCCGTGCCATCCGGCTTCACCCGGATCTTCACGTTGTAGTCGACAACCCGTTTGACTGGGACGAGTATCTTCATGGGCAACCCCCCTTTATTTCTAAACTGCTGGCCGTCAGTTCGGCCGTTCGGCAAGCAATGCCCAGAAGGCGAAGAACGGCGTGTCAAGCGACCTCATGGCATGTTTGATGCCAGGGACATTATAGAAGGATCCGCCGATACCTGGCGAAAACCAGTCCCCTTCCCCCTGCTGGAACTCTCCCTCGGAAAGCACGAGATAGACTTCCTCAGGCGCATGGTCGTGATCGGGATAGCGCACGTGAGGCGCCATCAACGTCACGCCGATCCACAGGTCGCTCCGCTCCTCCAATCCTCCCGGGCCGATAATCATCGCATTGGCATGCCCATCGACAAAATTGTCGCTGGCCGTGTGGTCATACTTGGTGCGCCGATGCCATTCAAGCATTGGCTCGATGCCTTTGAACCCCTCGATCAAACGCGTCAGCGAAGGATAGGACGTATCGACGGAAAGCGCCACATCAAGGAGAGCGCACACAGGCAATCGGCCTCCCTCCCCCGCACGCGCCGTTCCCCGGCGCTCCAGCGCCGCAGAAATCTGTCGAATGGAGCGGCGAGCCTCCGGGGTATTCGCGAACTGGTCGAAAGCCACGAAAGCCGCGTCCAGGAAAATCTGGAGGCTTTCATTGCGTAAACTCATGACATCACCTCCCGAGACGATCGGCCGACAAGCGGCCCACTCTTGCAATCAGATATCTTTCGCGATGCGCAACCCGTCATAGACGGCTGCATGCGTGTTGCGTGCGGCGACGGCATCGCCGATCCGGAACAGCCGGAACTTGCCATCAGGATTGCGGATCACGGACTGAGGTTCTCCGGAAAGAAGCTGATCGTGCGACATTTCGCCGAGATTGCTCGAGCTGGGTTTCAGTTCGAAATAGAGTTCATCGAGCGGAATGGTCCCATGATTGACGACGATCTGGTCGAAGCTCTGCTGCTTGGCAATCCCGCCGTAATCGCTGCCGACATGGGCGACGAGCTGATTACCGCTCTTTTCGACGGCTTCCAGACGGTAGGTGACGGTGAAGGTCACGTCATGCTTTTGGAGAGACCGCATATAGGGCACGAGATTCATGGCCATGACCTCGGGCGCGAAGGACCGGTCCGGCGTCATGATCTCGACCTTGGCGCCTGCCTTGGCGAGAAACTCCGCCGCCTGCAGGCCGGCATGATCGCCGGCGTCGTCGAAGATCAGCACGTTGGTTCCAGGCTTCACGTCGCCGGAGATGATGTCCCATGACGAAACCACCAGGTCGTTGCCGCTCGCCAGGACCTCGGTATGCGGCAGGCCGCCGGTTGCGATGATGACGACATCGGGATTCTCGGCCTCGATGGTGTCCGCTTCCGCCCAGGTGTTGAAGTGGAAGGTGACGTCGTATTTCTCGCACTGGCTCATGCGCCAGTCGATGATGCTGATCATTTCCTTGCGGCGCTCGCTTTGAGCGGTGAGCCGGATCTGACCGCCGGGATTGTTCGCCGCTTCGAAAACGACGACCTGGTGGCCGCGTTCTCCGGCGACGCGCGCCGCTTCCAGACCGGCCGGGCCGGCGCCGACGATGACGACCTTTTTCTTGGCGTCGGCCTTCGCCACGATATGCGGCATGGTCAGTTCTCGGCCGGTGGCGGCATTGTGGATGCAGAAAGCGGCTCCGCCCTGGTAGATACGATCGAGACAGTAATTGGCGCCGACACAGGGACGAATATCGTCTTCCCGCTTTTCGATGATCTTGCGGACGATATGCGGGTCGGTCATGTGGGCGCGGGTCATGCCGACCATGTCGACCTTGCCGGAGGCGATCGCGTAGCGCGCGGTGGCGACGTCAGGGATTTTCGCCGCATGGAAGGTCGGAAAGTTGGTTGCGGCGCGAATTTCGCCGGCGAAATCGAGATGCGGCGAATTCGCCATGCCCTGGATCGGGATCACGTCGGTGAGGCCCGCATCGGTATCGATGTGGCCGCGAATGACGTTCAGGTAATCGATGAGGCCGCTTTCCTTCAGGCGCCGGGAGATTTCCAAGCCTTCGGCTTTGCCGGTACCGCCGGGAAGACATTCGTCGGCGGTATAGCGCACGCCCAGAATAAACTCGTTCCCCACTCTTTGCCGGATCGCCTTGAAGACGTCGAAACAGAAGCGCAAACGGTTATCGAGCGATCCGCCATAGGGACCGTCGAGCTCGTTGGTGAGCGGCGAGGTGAACTGGTCGATCAAATGGCCGTAGGCCTCCAGTTCGACACCGTCCATGCCACCCGCTTTCATGCGTTCAGCGGCGTCGGCGAAATCCTTGATGATGCGCTCGATGTCCCAATCTTCCACCTTCTTCGGGAAGGCCCGATGGGACGCTTCGCGCTGATGCGATGGCGCCACCACAGGCAGCCAGTCGCCCTTGTCCCAGCGTGTGCGCCGGCCGAGATGGGTGAGCTGGATCATGATCGCCGCTCCCTCTTCATGCACGGCGTCGGTCATCTCCCTGATCCAGGGCACGATCTCGTCCTTGTAGGCGAGCAGGTTGTTGAAGACCGGCGGGCTGTCCCTGGAAACCGCGGCCGAGCCGGCCGTCATCGTCAAGGCCACGCCGCCCTTTGCCCGCTCCACCGTATAGGCGCGATACCTCTCCTTCGGCATGCCGTCTTCCGGATAGGCCGGCTCGTGGGAGGTGACGATGATACGGTTGCGCAGTTTCAAATGCTTGAGCTGGTAGGGCTGCAGAAGGGGATCGTTCGACATGGGCCGTGGTTCCGGATTAAAAACGTCAGAGCCGACGCTAAGCACAATGTACATATGTGTCAATGTTGAAAACATGTGGGTCGTCATTTTCGACACTAATGTACATTTTCCTTGTGCGCTGCCGTATAATTTGATAGGAGATAGCCTATGGATCAGGCTCTGAACGACACTGGCTGGCGGGGATCACAAGAGGGATGGCTGGAAGCAGCTTACCACTCGCTGCTGGATTCCGGCGTGGATTCGGTGAAAATTCTGCCGCTGGCGAAGAGGCTCAATCTCTCGCGCACGAGCTTCTACTGGTTCTTCAAGGATCGGGAGGAGCTGTTGGCCGGGCTCGTGGCGCGGTGGCGCGACAAAAATACCGGTAACATCGTCAAGCAATCCGAAGCCTACGCGGAATCGCTCGCCGAGGCGATGCTCAACGTCTTCGACTGCTGGCTCAACAATGATCTGTTCGACGCCAGGTTCGAATTTGCCGTGCGCAGCTGGGCGCTGCAGTCCGACGAGATTCTCGCCGAGGTCCGGCAAGCCGATCAGCTCCGGCTGGAAGCCCTCAAGCGCATGTTTATCAGGTTCGGGCTACCAGAAGCGACATCAGATGTCCGAGCGCGAACAACTTACCTCGTGCAGATCGGATATATCTCCATGCAAGCTAAGGAGGAACTCGCCGTCCGCATGAAACGGATTCCCGAATATATCGCGATCTACACCGGCGAAGTGCCGCAGCAGAGGGAGCTCGATCGCTTCTTCTCCCGGCATGGCTATAGGCCGGGTTAGGGAAAGCTGAGATGAGCGTTTCCTTGAGGATCGGTATAATTGGTGGCGGCGGTTGGCTTGGTGCAGCAATCGCCGGCTCGATCCTCGATGCCGGCCTGGTCGAACCTCAAAAACTCTCCCTCTCCTATCGCAGTGAAGAGCCGCGCCGCTTCCCGAATTCTTTCTTGACCACCGACAATCAGGCGCTTGCCGACCGTTCGGACGTGATCATTCTCTCCGTCCGTCCTGATGACTGGCATGCTCTTGATGTCGATGCCGGCGGCAAGCTCATCATCTCAGTCATGGCGGGCATCCGCCTGGACGCGCTTTCGGACCGCCACAACACCGGTCGCGTCGTCCGCGCCCTGCCGAATGCCGCCGCCGAAGTGGCCAAGTCCTATACACCCTGGATTGGCGCGAGCGATGTCACCGAAGACGACCGGGCGCTCGTCCGCGCGATTTTTCAGGCATGCGGATCTGAGGACGAGGTCGCAAGGGAAAGCGACATCGATTACCTCACCGGCCTGTCCGGGTCCGGACCGGCTTTCCCGGCATTGCTCGCCGCCGCCATGATGAGCGATGCCGTCGCCCATGGCCTGCCGGCGGAGATTGCGCGGCGCGCCGTCAACACGGTGATGACAGGCGCCGGTCGCCTGCTGGAGCGCCGCGACGAATGTCCCGATGAGGTTGTTCAAACCTTTGTCGGCTATCGCGGAACCACGGCGGCGGCCATCGAAGGCATGCGCGCGGCCGGGTTCGACGCTTCGGTTGCGGAGGGACTATCGGCAGCATTCAAGAAATCGGTGAGTATGGGAGACGCTTCCTGACAACCGTTGGAGCGGGTCCTGCGGCGCCCCGCTCAGCAAAACTGGCCGCTAAACAGAGGGAACGAGAATGAAAAAACTACTCGCATCGACATGTCTGACGTTTGGCCTGATGGGCGGGGCGTCTTTCGCCAGCGCCGCCGAATGCGGCACTGTGACCATTGCCAGCATGAACTGGCAGAGTGCGGAGGTTCTCTCTAACCTCGACAAGCTCATCCTGAACGAAGGTTATGGCTGCGCCGCCGAAATCACCGTCGGCGATACCGTCCCGACGATTACCTCGATGGCCGAAAAGGGCCAGCCGGACATCGCGCCGGAAGCCTGGATCGACCTGCTGCCGGATGTCGTCAAGAAGGGGACGGATGAAGGCCGGATCGTCCAGGTCGGCTCTCCGCTGCCCGATGGCGGCGTACAGGGCTGGTGGATTCCCAAATATCTGGCCGACGCCCATCCCGATATCAAGACCATCGGTGATGTGCTGAAGCATCCGGAACTCTTCCCCGATCCTGAGGATTCGAAGAAGGGCGCCATCTACAACGGGCCGCAGGGCTGGGGCGGCACCGTGGTGACCACGCAGCTCTACAAGGCCTTCGAAGCCGAGAAGGCAGGCTTCACCCTCGTCGACACCGGTTCAGCTGCCGGCCTCGACGGTTCGATCGCCAAGGCCTACGAACGCAAGGAAGGCTGGGCCGGCTATTACTGGGCACCAACCGCGCTGCTCGGCAAGTATCAGATGGTCAAGCTGGAAGCCGGCGTGCCGAACGACGCTGCCGAATGGAAGCGCTGCAATACCGTCGCCGATTGCCCCGATCCGAAGCCGAATGCATGGCCGGTCGATCACGTGGTGACCCTGGTTGCCAAGCCTTTTTCGGAAAAGGTCGGGCCTGAGGTCATGGACTACCTGACGAAGCGCTCCTGGAGCAATGAGACGGTCAACAAGCTGATGGCGTGGATGACCGACAACCAGGCAACCGGCGAGGATGGTGCCAAGCACTTCCTGAAAGAAAACAAGGACCTGTGGACCAAGTGGGTCTCGCCTGAGGCAGCTGCGAAGATCGAAGCTGCTCTTTAAGACCGACTATTGCGGTGCGCCTAAAGCGCACCGCCTCTCGCTGCCGATAAAATCAAAAAGACTGCCGCGGCTCTTTGAAGAAAAAGGGGAACCGAATGGAATGGTTTTACAAATTCCCGCATATGGATGACGACGCCCTTCGCAATCTGAAGAAGGCGATCGATGACGGCTTTCGCACATTTACCCGCACCTATGGCGACGCAATCGAAAGCCTCTTCTCCCCGCTGCAGCATTTCCTCATCGCCGCCGACCGCTTCATGACGCAGACGCCGTGGCCGATCATTACTGCAATCATCCTTGTCATCGCATGGTTTGCGAGCCGCAGCCTGAAGATCGTCTTCGGCTGTCTCGTCACGCTGCTGCTGATCGGCTATTTCGACATGTGGGACGATACGATGCGGACGGTCTCGATGATCTTCGTCTGTACCGTGCTCTCCATTGCCATCGGTATCCCGATGGGGATCTTGATGGCGCGTTCCGACCGGCTGCAGCGCATCATCAATCCGATCCTCGACGTCATGCAGACGATGCCGAGCTTCGTCTATCTCATCCCTGTCGTCATGCTGCTCGGCATCGGCAAGGTGCCGGGACTGATCGCAGTGGTCATCTATGCGATACCGCCGATGATAAGGCTGACCGACCTCGGCATCCGCCTGGTCGACAAGGACGTGCTGGAGGCGGCCGACGCCTTCGGGACATCGAGTTCGCAGAAACTGTTCAAGGTCCAGCTGCCGTTGGCGCTTCCCACCATCATGGCCGGCATCAACCAGACCATCATGATGGCGCTCGCCATGGTGGTCGTCGCCTCGATGATCGGCGTCCAGGGCCTGGGCCAGCCGGTTCTGAAGGCCATCGCCAACCAGTACTTCACGCTGGGTATTTTCAACGGCCTTGCCATCGTCGGCATCGCCATCATCTTCGACCGGGTCAGCCAGGCGTATGGCAAGAGGCTCCAGAAGCATCGGGAGATCGTCCATGGCTGATCAACGTTTCGGCGGCATCAAGATCCGCCACCTTTACAAGATCTTCGGTCCCAACCCTGCCGCTCATGTCGATGCCGTCAAAAAGGGATTGTCGAAGACCGAGCTCAACGAAAAGCACGGCCACGTGCTGGGCCTGAAAGATATCAATGTCGAGATACCCTCGGGCCGCATCCAGGTCATCATGGGCCTTTCGGGTTCGGGCAAGTCGACGCTCATCCGCCACATCAATCGTCTGATCGATCCGACCGCTGGCGAAGTGCTTGTCGACGGCGTCGATGTCGTGAAAATGAACGAGACCGAATTGCGGACGTTTCGCCGGCACCAGACGGCAATGGTGTTTCAGAAGTTCGCGCTTCTGCCGCATCGGAATGTTCTCGACAATACCATCTTCGGCCTCGAAGTGCAGGGCATGGAGCGCTCGAAAGCCGCCGACGTCGCCATGCGCTGGCTGGAGCGGGTCGGCCTGAAAGGTTTCGAGAGCAAATACCCCAATCAGTTATCGGGCGGCATGCAGCAGCGCGTCGGGCTGGCCCGAGCCCTCTCGAACGATGCTCCCGTTCTGCTGATGGACGAGGCCTATTCGGCGCTCGATCCTTTGATCCGCACGGATATGCAGACGGTCCTTCTCGATATTCAGAGGGAGATCAAGAAAACCATCGTCTTCATCACCCACGATCTCGATGAAGCCCTTCGCCTGGGCGATCAGATTGCGATCCTGCGCGATGGCGAAGTCATCCAGCAGGGCACCAGCCAGGACATCGTTCTGCGTCCGGCCGACGCCTACATCGCCAACTTCGTCAAGGAGGTCAATCGAGGCCGGGTCATCCAGGTCGATGCCGTCATGACACCCTTGCATTCCGGTGCTGCGCCCGGCGGATTGACGATTGCATCAGGCACGACCGTCGAAGAGGCTGTGCGGATGTTGGCATCGGCGCCGGACGACGATGCCAGGGTGGTTTCACCATCAGGAGAAGCTTTGGGGCTTGTCACCTTCCGCCAGCTCGCGGGTGCAATGGTGAACTCGCAGGAGGTGGCTCCCCGACGCGATAGCGCCCTTTCAGTCGCCCTCTGAAGTGCGTCGCAATCAACATGCCGCCATCTCTGCAGCGGCCAACTGGCTGGGTGAGGAACTGTGTTCGCACGGTTGCGATGTCGTCGAAATCGGAGACTGCGCCGCGCCAGGCACCTATGCCTTCTATGAGGGTAGACGAGCCGCATTGGAGCTGTGATGGCAAAGCAGAGGATGAGAATGCCGATCGACGAGCTCCGCCAATTGGCGCTCGAAGCCTGCCTCGCCTGCGGCAGCAGCCCGGCCATGGCGAAGGCGCTCGTCGATGCAACGCTTTCGGCCGCCTGCTTCGGTCGTACCGAGCTGGGTTTTCCGCATTTCGTCGATTATCTCACCAGCCTGCGCGACGGGCGGATCAACGGAGACGCCAAGCCCCGCTTCGACCACGTGCTGCCGGCCCTGATTTACGCCGATGCGGACGGCGGCATAGCGCAGCTCGGGTTTGACCTGATTTACGACGACTTCGTAAAGCGCGTGAAAACCTTCGGCATTTCAGTCTTCACGCAAAGAAACAGCTATACCGCCGGGGAACTGGGATATTACGTCCGGCGCCTCGCTGAGGACGGGTTGATAGCCATCGCCGCCGCCAACGGACCGGCTTTGATGGCCGCCGCCGAAGGCGGGGAGCGCGTCTACTGCACAAATCCGCTCGCTTTCGGCGCGCCTTTGCCGGAACCCTTGCCGCCCCTCGTCATCGACCAGGCGACGAGTGCGACGGCCTTCATAACTCTTGCCGAGGCGGCAAGGGAACAGTCGCCGATTGCGCACGGCATAGCCATCGACGAGACCGGCGCAATCACCACCGATCCTGTCAAGGCGATGCTCGGCGCCCTCCTGCCCTTCGGCGGCTATAAGGGCGCCAACATCGCTCTTATCGTCGAGATGCTTTCCGCGGGTCTTTCCGGGGCCGCCTGGTCGCTCGATGCGGGCCACTTTTTCTCGGGCGAGCACCCGGTGAATGCGGGAATGACCGTGATCGCGCTATTCCCCGCGGCCGTGGATACAGGTTTCCCGGAGCGCGCCGAGGCCCAATTGGAACGGCTGCGCTCCAAGGGAGTCCGTATCCCCGGAGACAGAGCAATGCCCGCGAGCGTCACGGAAACCGATAGTCTTGACGTCGATATAGGCGTGTTAGAAACGATCCGTCGCTTGTGCCTTCGGTGAGAAAATCATTACTCAGCTCAAAGAATCGAATGCATCGTGCCCGGCGGCAGCATGCCGAAGTTCCCATCGTTCGTGCTAAATGAGAAATTGAAGATCTCTATCCACTCTGCGCAGGCCATGACGCGGAACACGCGGCTTCCACGAAGCGCTTGCCTATACATTTTGCGCAAGGTCAGTCCAGACTGCGTCACGAAAAGCCGGTTGGCCGACAATATCGGGGCCTGACAATTGCTCCATAGCTAAGGAACAGTAAGATCAATCTCGACCAAGGCCATGATGGTTGACGGTCCCAAAACCAAGCCCTTCCATCCGTTACCCCCAAAGGATGAAAGGGATCATACATACGCACTCCATCCCGTGCGTATGCTTGCATGCCTGTCTGCCTGCCGAAGGCCATCTTTAAGCGGTCCACTAAGAACCTTCGGCAGGCGACTGCGCAGCTCGCGAATTGGGGCGCTCTCTATAAGCTTCAGATGATGCGCATCGCGGCAAGATCGCCGCGGTTGAAACCTGTGGCGTGGCGGCTACAGCTGTAAAATCGCTCCTTCAGCGTAATCGTTTTATCAGCGGGTTGTCATCATCGCCGGCAGCGTGACGTCTTGCCAATGGCCGCGGGTTCTGTCAGTTCCTGATCTGGATGGGAACTAATGCATTCAACGGGTTGGTCTTTTTGACGTCTACCATACCCGAATTCGGCCTGCATCAGCTGGCACAAGCCGCTGATCTCGATGCCGGTATGACGCGGAGATCCACCTGCTCCGTTGCAAGCTGCTGCACTCTATCCAACAATCGTCTAATATACGTCCTAGGCCGCTCATCCATGCCGTCTACAGGCTCTGATGAAGCGCCGCAGCGCAGGACGACCATCCATGACGACTGGCAAGGCTGGCAGAGGTACGTGCACCAATCCGACACTCTCGCCGGCCGCGCGTCACGCTGGCACCTGCGAGCGCTGGAGAAAAGCATGTCGAAACAGCCACATCGAACAATGGGAGCAGCATGACGGAAAATAGCACTGCGCCATTCTCATTCCGATTTAGCGGTTCGTCCTTCGACAACATGGTCGAAACGCTCGGGGGGGCTTTTGGCGCATTTGATGCCGAGCCTGTCGGCCGCGCCCAGGACTTCCATTGGGGATTGGATTTCTCGGTATGTGACACCGCCGTCCTGCTCACCGGTTATCATGAGGCGGAGTTTCAGTTCAATATCGAGCCGACCGTCGATACGGCCGAATACCTGTCGATCGTCGTGCCGCGCAGCGGCGGCATGGGGGTAACCTATGGGTCCCGTGTCGCGGAGGCCGGGCAAGGAAAATTGCTTCTTTATAACAATTTCGAGCCCAATAGCGTCATCATGCATGGGCGATCGAACGTCATCGACGAGTTGCTGATCAACTGGCCTCTCATCCTGCAAACGATCGGCCAGACGTTCGAGATGCCGTTCAGCGGCTCCCTTGACCTGCTGCCCGAACTGGATCTGTCCAAACCGGAAGGCCGGTTGATCAACAATCTCACGGAAACGATCATCTCAGGCATGCGCGACGATGGCCCCTTGCTGCAGTCGCCGATCGCCATGGCGCATATGACGCAGGCGCTCGCCGATCTGGTTGTGCGCCTGGTGCCGCACCGGCTGTCGCATTTCCTGGAGAATGGCCCCGCCCTGATCGCCCCGCGACATGTGCGCCGGGCGATCGAATTCATGCACGCCAATATCGATCAGCCGATCACAATGCCGAAGGTGGCCGAAGCGGCCGGCGTATCCAGCCGGGCGCTCGAAACCGGTTTTCGTGCCTTCAGAGGAACCTCTCCCGCTGCCTATCTGCTGACGCTTCGGCTGCGTGCCGCGCGCCAGGATCTGCTCGATCCCGAGAGCAAAGAGACCATGAAGGCCATCTGCCTCAAATGGGGCTTCTTTCATTTCGGCCGGTTTTCCGCAGTCTATAAGACGACATACGGAGAATACCCTTCCGATACCAGGAAGCGCGTGATGCGGCGATAACGCATGGGGGTTTACGTCTCGTCTCGCGGCGGCAATGTGTAATGCACTCTCATTGTCCTCAGATCCCGCTTGACGATCTGCAGCATCCCTTCGCGTTCCGCCAGGGCGTTGAGCTCCCTGAGCACGAGAGAATGCGCGATCCCCAGCATGCGCGCAAAGGTGCGACTGTCACGGGCAATCCCCAAATCCGCGGCGACAAGGAGACCGGCCTGGATGGGTGTCAGCCTGTTATCCCTGCCTTGCGCCGCAGCGACGAGGGCGAGAAAGCGATCGGCCTCCGACGCTTCTTCGCTCACGCGGCTTTTCGCCGGCGGAAGGACACCATGATCGATTTCGAGGTGGGCGTATCGCTTTCCCTACCCGCGCTGCCAAGCGGCACGAGCACGTTCAGCTCGGGATAATATCCCGCTATGCTTCCCCTCGGAATATCATAGGGCACAAAGCGGAAATCCTCTGCGATGCGCTCGATACCGTCATCATGCTCGCCGATCACGTCGACCCGGTCGCCGGCCTTGGCATTCATCGCCGTCAGGTCGGCTGGGTGAATGAAGATGACCTGCCGCTCCCCATAGACGCCGCGATATCGGTCATCGAGACCATAGACCGTCGTATTGTATTGATCGTGCGATCGGAACGTCTGCAGGGCGAAACGCCCCTCTCCCTTTCGCGCCCGCTGATGCAGCGTCTCCTCCGGAAGCGCCTCCGAAGAAAATGACGCCTTGCCTGCCGGTGTATGCCACTCCCGATGGGCGGCCGTGTTGCGCAGGTGGAAACCGCGCGGCTTGCGCAGGCGCTTATTGTAGTTTTCGAAACCGGGAATGGTCGCCTCGATGTGATCGCGGATGCGGTCGTGGTCGTCGGCGAGCTCTGCCCAGTCGACCACGGCGGGGCCGACCGTCGCCTGTGCAATGCCGGCAATGATGGCGACTTCCGAGAGGAGATGCGGCGAGGCCGGGCGATTGATACCGGCAGAACCATGCACCATGCTCATCGAATCCTCGACGCTCACGAGTTGGGAGTTGCCCGCTGCGTTCAGATCCATCTCGGTGCGCCCGAGGCACGGCAAGATAAAGGCCGTCTCGCCGGGCATGAGATGCGAATGATTGGGTTTGGTCGCGATGTGCACAGTCAGCTTCAGCCGCCGCAGCGCCTTTTCAACGAGTGCGCTGTCAGGCGTGGCGCGCGCGAAATTGCCGCCAAGCCCGATGAAGGCATCAGCCGAGCCGTCGAGCATCGCTCCGATCGCGGCAAGGACATTGTGGCCATGTTCGCGGGGAACACTGAAGCGGAAGTGCTTTTCCAGCGCATCGAGGAAATCCTCCGATGGCTTTTCGTTGATGCCGACGGTGCGGTCACCCTGCACGTTGGAATGGCCGCGAACCGGGCAAAGGCCGGCACCCGGCCGGCCGATATTGCCGCGCAGGAACATGAAATTGGCGATCTCGCGGATCGTCGCCACGGAATGCAGATGCTGGGTTACACCCATCGCCCAGGTGCAGATGACCCGCTCGGCGTTGACATAGACATCGGCCGCCCTCTCGATCTCCTGCCGGCTCAGTCCCGATTGGTCCTCGATGTCAGCCCAGTTCGTCGCCTCGACCGCTGCCTTGTATTGCGCAAAACCCGCGCAGTGTTCGGCGAGAAATGCATGGTCGAGAACAGAGGGCAGACCGGCGGCGACCGCTGCATCCTCTGCAGCCAGCACGACCTTCGCCATCCCGCGCACCGCAGCCATGTCGCCGCCGAGTTGCGGCTGGAGATAAAGGCTGGCGATGTCGGTCGAACCGCCGCGCAGCATCTCGATCTTGTCCTGCGGGTCGGAGAAGCGCTCCAGGCCGCGTTCACGGATGGGATTGAAGACGACGACGCGCGCGCCGCGGATCGCCGCCCGGCGCAAGTCGCCGAGCATCCGCGGATGGTTGGTGCCCGGGTTCTGCCCGATCACGAAGATCGCGTCGGCCTCTTCAAAATCCTCCAGCAGCACGGTGCCCTTGCCCACGCCGACCGCCTGGCGCATGGCGATGCCGCTTGCCTCGTGGCACATGTTGGAGCAGTCGGGAAAATTGTTGGTGCCGTAGACGCGCACGAACAGCTGGTACAGGAAGGCGGCCTCGTTGCTCGCCCGGCCCGACGTGTAGAATTCCGCCCGGTTGGGGCTATCGAACCCCCTCAGAATGCTGCCGATCTCGGCAAAGGCATCTTCCCACGCGACCGGCAGATAACGGTCGGTCGCCGCATCGTAGCGCATCGGATGGGTGAGGCGCCCGTTGAGTTCCAGTTCATAGTCCGTCAACTGGCGAAGCTGCGACACCGTATTGTCAGCAAAGAAGGTGGGCGTTGCCCGCTTCTCCGTCGCCTCCCAGGCGACGGCCTTCACGCCGTTCTCGCAGAACTCGAACGACGATCCATGCTCTGGATCGCCCCAGGCGCAGCCCGGGCAATCGAATCCATCCGGCTGGTTCGCCTTCAGCATCGTCCGCGCGCCTGAAATGGGCATGCCGCTTTGAAGCAAACGCTTGCCGCAGCTCTTCAAAGCGCCCCAGCCGCCGGCTGCCGCCGATTTCTTACCAATGAATTTTGTGTCCATGCGCCCTGTATTGTCGAAGCGACGAAAACATCAAGGGCGCACGAGCGATGGCTCGATAGGAAAAACCTATCAAGGATCTAACCGGCGTCCTTCATGGCATGCCGTTCGTCGGGCGAATGTGCCAGGATGCGATTGCGACCTTGGGTCTTTGCGTCGTAGAGGGCGGCATCGGCCTCGGTCAGGAGGCGGTTAGGGTTGACCCTCAAGGTGGCTCCCGTCGCGCAGGATATGCCGATGCTGGCGGTCACCCGTCCGAATTCACTGCCGGAATGAACGATATTCTCCTGGCTGAGGAGACGCGCGAATTGCTCGGCAACGATCATTGCCCCTTTCGCACTGGTTGCGGGGAGCAGAACCACGAATTCCTCTCCGCCGTAGCGCGCGACGATGTCTGCCGGCCGGCTTACCGACTGGCGCAGACACTTGCTGACGACACGCAGGCATTGGTCTCCGGCGGGATGGCCGTAGGTATCGTTATATGCCTTGAAGCGGTCGATATCGACCATCAGAAGGCTGAACGGCGTGTTTTTCCTGGCGCTGCCTGCGGTCTCACGGGCGAAAGCTTCGTCGAAGGCCCGGCGATTGACCATGCCGGTGAGCCCATCGGTCTCGGCCAGATTCTTCAGCTGCTCCGCCGACAGCCTTAGCGCGATTTCCGCCTGCTTCGTCGCGGTGATGTCCGAGACAACGGCCATCGCCGTGCCGTCTTCCGCAAGCCTTGTCCGGATGCTGCGCCAGTCGCCGTTGTGAAGCTGAACCTCTTCGTCCTTGTTGCTGTGCAAGGTAGCACTGGCGGCCTTGATCCACTCTTCGCGGTCATTGTCCGGAATACCGGCCCGCTCGCCTGTTTCGGCGACGCGGCGAAGAATGTCGCTGATATGCGCGCCAACCACGCGGGCGTCCCCGGATAGCGGAAACGCGGTGCGATACTGCTCGTTACAGAAAACAAGAAAACCCTTGCTGTCGTACATCGCGATACCATCGGACATGCCGGCCATCGCATGCGACAGCAGGTTCTTGCTTTCGCGCAGTTCCCGCTCCAGAGCAGCACGCTCCGTCACATCACGCGTTACCCCGGCAAGGCCGATCACCCGCCCCTGTCTATCCCTCAGCGGCACCTTGGAGGCGAGCAGGTATCTGCCTTCGATGCGCTCGGTGGAGTCGATCAGAGGCACGCCAGTGTCCATGACCTGCTGTTCGAGATAATACAATTCTTCGGCGAGCGGCCGTGACAGAAGATTGAAATCCGACAATCCGGTCATCTCTGCCGTCGTCTTGAAACGATAGAGGCGGATCATATTTTCATTGACGGTGATGAACCGGCTGTTTCGGTCCTTCACGTAGAGATAGTCGGGCGACTGCGAAAACGCGGTCACCAATATGCTTCGCTCCAGGTCCCATTGCTGTGTCTTCAACAGCACGAAACCACAGAGCACGGTCGCCAGGCAGTTCAAAACGGTCATGGGCAGACCGATGATGGCCAATATGCGGGCGTGCACCAGAGTGGGAAGCACCGCCATCAAAACAACAAGTGCGGCGCCGAGCGCGAGGCTCAGCAGTGCAATGTCCATGAACCCGGGAGATCTCTTCCGGATCCAGAAATTGGCAGCCAGGCCGATGCCGGTCGCGACAGCAATTGCGATCAGACCATCGACCATTGCCGTGCCGCCGACACAGAAGCGGAAGGCCATTGCCAGCGACGCCGCAAAGGCCGCCGCGATCGGTCCACCAAACATGCCCGCCAAAGCAAGCGGCGAGAAGCGCATGTCGATATAGATGCCGGGATTAACTTCGACGGCCAGCAAAATGGATCCGATGGAGGCGCCGCCGGCTATGATTCCGAAGGCGATTTTTTCCTGTATGGCCGAACGACGCTGAAATTGGATCGAGAAATGCGCCCATAGCGAAATCGCCAGGCACACGAATGACAGGTTGCCACCGAATTGCGTCCAGATGCCATTCACTGCGTTGGATCCACCTTCCAATACATGTACAGAACCAATCATAGGGCAACACTGGTTTGAGCTTCGTTAAACTGGAGACCTATCAGGCTATACTCGTTTGCTTATGCGTCTCCAGGCCGGTCGGCGGCAATACGGCGACAGGAAAGCGGCGACTGCCGCGACGATGCGGTATGGGCAAGCAGGGCCTGCTGCCAGATTTGGTCACATGAGAAATAGGCGAAACCGGAATTAAAGGTCATGCTCCAGGACGGCAGGGGACATCATGTCCGCAACGCCCTGCGGTTCAACGGCTAGCACCCGATGGATAAGGCATGTTTAACAACGGCATCCTCTGCATCAGGACACCTAGCCCAATGACGCAATATAGCGTTATCCGGATAAGTCTGCGCAATCGGGCCATTCCTTGAGGTGAAAGCAGTCGCGAACCCACAGCGCCCGCGTCATGCCGTCAGCAGCCGAGGCTGCCGACGGCATCGCCTACCACTTGTCTTTTACTTGCAGATCGCCGCCGTCAAGAAGCCGCGCATCGCCTCGCCATAAGGCGGCCGCATCATGTATTCCGCTTCGACCATCCTGCTCTGGTGATAGACGGCGCGCGGGTGCGAGAAGGCGAGGAAGCCGAACTTCCCATGATAGGCTCCCATGCCCGAATGGCCGACGCCGCCGAAGGGCAGGCCTTCCGCCGTGACGTGGCTCATGCAGTCATTGACCGTCACCCCGCCGGAGGTTGTGTTGTCGAGGACGCGGCGTTCCTCTTGCTGATCCTGGCTGAAGTAATAGAGAGCGAGCGGGCGCGGCCTGGCATTGATACGGTCGATGACGTCGGCGATATCGCGATAGGGAAGGACCGGCAGCACGGGTCCGAAGATTTCCTCCTGCAGCACGCGCATGTCTTCTGTGGGATCGAGGATCAGCGTCGGAGGTATACGGTGGGCCGATTGCTGGGAGAAATTCTCTGCCGCCGGGTTGATCTCGACGACACGGGCGCCCTTGGCCCTGGCATCGTCGATCAGGCCCTGGACGCGGGCGAGATGGCGGGCATTGACGATCGAGGTGTAATCAGGATTTTCCTTCAGCGTCGGATACATCGCGCCGACTGCCGCGACCGCGTGTCCGGCAAAGGCTTCGACGCTTTCCTCGGGCACATAGACATAGTCCGGCGCAAGGCAGATCTGGCCGGCATTCAGGGTCTTGACCGTCATGACGCGCCGCGCCGCGTCTGCGAGGTCGGCCGAGCGGCCGACGATGACGGGTGATTTTCCGCCGAGCTCAAGCGTCAGCGGTGTCAGGTTTTCCGCCGCCGCGCGCATGACATGATGGGCGATCGCAGTTCCGCCGGTGAAGATCAGGTGGTCGAAGGCAAGTGATGTAAAGGCCGTGCCCGTCGCCGGTCCGCCCTGAATGACTGATATTTCCGTTTCGTCGAAGGCGCCGGCGATGAGTTCCGCCATCAAGGCTGATGAAGCCGGCGTCACCTCCGACGGCTTGATCATGGCGCGGTTGCCGGCGGCAAGAATGCCGGCGAGCGGCGCAAGGGCGAGCTGATAGGGGAAATTCCACGGGCTCAGGATCCCGACAACCCCCTTCGGCTGATAGACCACTTCTGCCACCGCATCCGGGAACAATGCATCGTGCTGCTCGGGCTTCAGCCATTCGGCTAGATGGGCCTTGGCATATTTGAGTGAACCGACGCAGGTGAAGACATCGAGAAGCAGGCTCGCCTCGACACTGCGGCTGCCGAAATCCTCCGACAGGGCCGCGGCAATCGCATCCTTATGGTCGACGAGAAGGGCGATGACGCGGTCGATGCGATCGATGCGGGTGTCAATGCTTGGCGGCCCTTCCCTCAGGAAAGATGCCCTTTGCCGGCCAAGCAGCGCCTTCATCGCATCGGGACTGGTATCGGTGGCGATTGGGGTGACGGTGTTCATTGTTTCCTCCCTCGAACGGTGTCAGACGGCCGGCTGGCGCACGACCGGTTTCAGCACGATGCCCTTTTCCGAATCCTCCACCGCTTGGTTGATGTCGGCGAAATCATAGAAGGTGACGAGCCTGTCGAAGGGGAAGCGGCCCTGCCGATGCAGGTCGATCAACAACGGGATCAGCACGTCGGGATTGGAATCGCCCTCGACGATGCCGCGGACCCGGCGCCCGCCGGACAGGATATGGGTGAGGTCGAGCGTCAGCGTCGCGCCATGCGGCGACGCCCCGACGATGCCGCAGGTGCCGCGCGGCGCCAGCACACGCACGCACTGGTCGATGACCGCAGGCACGCCGGATGCATCGATCGAATAATCGACGCCGGCGCCGGTCAGCGCCATGATCGCGGCAACCGCGTCGCTCGCCCTGCCGTTGACGATATCGGTCGCGCCGAGTTCCGCTGCAAGCGCCAGCCGCGTCTCGTTGACATCGACGGCGATGATCCGTGAAGCACCGACGATCCGCGCCGCCATCACCGCGGCAAGTCCGACGGAGCCCATGCCGAAAACCGCGAGCACCTTTCCCGGCTCGACATCAAGCGCGTTCATCACCGCGCCGGCGCCGGTCTGGATGCCGCAGGCGAGCGGCCCGAGCAGTGCCAGGTCCGCATCCTCAGGCACTTTCACGATATTGCGTTCATGGCACAGGGCGTGGCTGGCGAAGGAGGATTGCCCGAAAATATTGCCGTGAACCCGTTCTCCCTCGCATGAGAGCCCGCTCGAACCATCGGCGCGCGCACCGAAGAAATTGCGCGGGAAAAATTCGTGGCAATAGGTCTCCTCGTGATCGTTGCAGCTCGGGCAATGACCGCAGGAGTTGAAGGTCATAACCACGTGATCACCGGGCTTGACCTTGGCAACGCCCGACCCGACACGCTCGACGATGCCGGCGCCTTCATGGCCGAGCACGACCGGCTGCGGCACCGGCAGATGCTGGTCACGCATGACGATATCGGTGTGGCAAACTCCTGTTGCCACGATGCGAACCAGGATTTCACCCTCGCGCGGCTCCTCCAGATCGAGCCTTTCCAGCGAAAACGGCGTATGGGGCGCACGCGCCACCGCGGCATGAATTTTCATCGCTTTCCTCCTCCCGATGATCGGCTCATGAACGGCCCGGCATGCCGGGCCCGTCCTCAGCGGCCGCGCTTGTAGGCGCCGAGCCCCGGCTGATAGGTCTTGTCGTCGAGGAACTGCTTCAGCCCCTCGTCGCGCCCCTTGGTCTTGTCGAGAAACAACATCTGCTCCAGCTTGGCGTAGATGTAATCGTCGGCGAGATCCCAGGGCAGGTTGCGCACCCGCTTGTAGGTGTCCTTGGCGGCCTTCAGCGTCACCGGGTTCTTTTCAAGCAGGCTGGCGCAGATCTTGCGGACCCGGATTTCCAACTCCGCCAGCGGCACTGCCTCGTTGACGAGACCCATTTCCGCGGCCTTGCGCCCGCCGAACAGTTCGCCGGTCATGATGTAATAGAGAGCGTCGCGATGGCGCATCACTTCGGCGACAGCGCGGGTGACATTGCCGCCCGGCAGAATGCCCCAATTGATCTCGGAGAGGCCGAAATTTGCCTCCTCGGCGGCGATGGCGAGATCGCAGGACACCAGCGGTGTGAAGGCGCCGCCGAAGCACCAGCCGTTGACCATGGCGATCGTCGGCTTTTCGAAATACATCAGCCGGCCCCACCAGTTGCCGGACTGGCGCCGCGCCTTCAGCGTGACGTCACGCGGCTTGTCGTCATTGTCGCGGAAATATTCCTTCAGATCCATGCCGGCCGACCAGGATTCGCCGGCGCCGCGCAGGACGAGGACGCCGCAGCGTTCATCACCCTCGAGTTCGTCGAGCACCTCGAGCATCCTGATGTTCAGGGCCGGATTCATCGCATTGCGCTTTTCCGGACGGTTGAGGGTCACGAAAGCGATGCCACTATCGAATTCGACCAGAACCGGCGATTGCATGTCAGTCATGTTCTTTTCAGTCATGGGGGATTACTCCATTGGTTTCGGCGTCAATGCCGGGGCCGCTTTACGGGGCCTGTCGTTGAAGGGTTTCGTCGGAATGGAACTGGCGCAGGACATGTTTCTGCACCTTGCCGGAGGCGGTGCGGGGAATGGCCTCGACGAAGAGAATGCGCGCCGGGCGCTTGAAGGTGGCGAGCCTTGCCGCGCAATGGCCGGCGATCTCATCGCCCGTTGCCACGGCATCCGGCCGCAGCACGACATAGGCCAGGCCACATTCGCCCCATCGGATATCGGGAATGCCGACGACCGCGGCGTCGAGGATATCGGGATGACTTGCGAGTGCCGCTTCGACCTCGGCGGGATAAACATTCTCGCCGCCGCTGATGTACATGTCCTTCAGCCGATCGACGATGCGATAAAAGCCGTTCGCTTCGCGTCGGCCGAGATCGCCGGTGCGGTACCAGCCGTCGGTGAAGGCGGCAGCGGTTTCCTGAGGCTTGTTCCAGTAGCCCGGCGTCACCGCCGGCCCGCGCAGCCAGAGTTCGCCGATCTCGCCTTCGTCAACCTCGCGGCCGTCCTCGCCGACGATACGAATGTCGAGCAATGGCGCGGGAAGACCGACGCTGCCGGGATTATCCTGCACGGCGCGCCGGTCGATCGGTATATGCAGCACCGTTCCCGCCTCGCTCATGCCGTAACCGTTGACCAGCGCAACGCCGTCATCGAGATAGCTTTCGATCAGCGCCTGCGTCAGCGGTGCACCGCCGACGAAGAGCGCATGCAGGCCGGCGAGCGCCGCGGCGCTATAGGCAGGGTCGTTGCGCAAGGCGAGCGCGATCTGCGGCACGGCGAAATAATGGGTGATGGCACGCTGCCGGTCGGCAAGGGCTGCGAGTGTGCGCGCCGGCGTGAAGCGATCGGAGACGACGAGCGTACCGCCCAGCATCAATGTGGTTCGTGCGACGGCGATCAGACCGATCGTGTGGAAGAAAGGCAGGTCGCATAGGGCGACGGATCTCGGCCCGATCTCGCCGACCACGGAAAAATTGATGGCGGCGAAAAAGGCGTTGCGGCGGGTGATGACGACGCCTTTCGGCTGTCCCGTCGTGCCCGAGGTGTAAAGAAGGACGCAGGGTCCATCGGCATCGGCGGGCACGGGAGCGGCCGGAAGGCTCGCCTCGATCACCGCGGCGAGACCGGCCGAACCGTCTGCCGTCGATATCACCGCCATCTCGGGATCGGCGTTCGCAACGCTGGCCACCGTTGCCGCGAACTCCTCGTCATGAACGAGCAGAGCCGGCGCGCAATCGGCAAGGATCGGCCGAAGCTCGGCGGCGTTGAGGCGCCAGTTGAGTGGCACGTAGATGGCGCCGGCACGCTGGCAGGCAAAGGCAAGCACGATCGAATCCATCGAGTTGCGCGCCAGCATGGCGACACGCGCCCCATCGCGGCGCACTCCGAGCACATCGCTCAGGAAGCCGGCGCAGCAGGCGATCCGCGCATCGAGCTCGGCATAGGTGAGCTGCCGGCCGGTGGCGATTTCGAACAGAGCCGGACGGTCCGGTGCGACGCGGGCGCGGTAAAGGATCGGATCATCCGTCACCAGTCCGCAATCCGCCGACGAAGCCATCCCGGAAAAGGAATACGCCATTTTCTCCTCCCATGCCCATCGCTCCCCATGACAGGCACCAAATTTGTATGTAACACATACTAATATCTTTTTCCCGCGATGCAAGAGGCTGTTTGAGGCAAATCCGATCGATCGAATGGCGCGGGGAAATCCGCACTACGGATATTGACTAACCTGCTGATTTTGATGGTTATGGCGCCTGGACGAGGCGAGAACGAACGATGGCGATAAAATCACCGCAGGACGATTTCGAGGGCGAAGATGCGCCCGCGACGCCAGGCCTCGACGTCGGCCGGCTGGGCGATCTCTTGGGGTTTCATCTGCGCATGGCGCATGTCGCAATCTATCGCGACTTCGCCGAAACCATGGAGGAGCTGGCGCTGACGCAGAAGCAGCTGGCGGTGATGGAACTCGTCGCCGGCAATCCGGGCGCATCGCAGATCGACCTTGCCAACACGCTCGGCACCGACCGGGCGACGATGATGGCTCTCGTCAACCGGCTGGCTGCCCGCGACCTGATCGAACGCCGCCCTTCCGCGGCCGACCGCCGCCGCCAGGAACTTCATCTGACGAAGGCCGGACGCGCGATGCTCGCGCGGGCGCGTGCGCTGATCGACAAGCACGAGCAGCGTTTCATCGACCTGTTTTCGCGCGACGAACTGGATGCGCTGCTGGTGGCGCTGAAGCGCATATACAAGGGGAAATGAACCCGCTTCGCTGAGGAAACAAGCAGCATCCAGGCCTATAGATTTCTATTGGGAAGTTCCCGTGTTATGATCCCGGCCCTGGCGTCGTCCGCCGTGGGTTCTGCACACGGAGACTTGTCTGATGAGCGAAGTGGACGTCCTTTTTGCCTCCCTGCGACAGGCGGCTGACCCGCAGACGGTTGAGTGCATCGAGAAGGTCGTCATGCATGGCTCGGATCGCGAGCTCAATCGCATCAATGCGCTCGCTTTCGCCGATAAACACCATCTCGATGAAGAGAAAACCATCGCCGCATTTCTCCATGCAGCCCGCATAGGCGCGTTCGAGATGACCTGGAATGTCCTTTGCCCAGGATGCGGCGGCGTCCTCGACAGCGGCGCAACCCTCAAAACCGTCGTCCACGAGACGTACCATTGCGCGCTCTGCGCGGCCGGATACGAGCCGACCCTCGACGAGATGGTCGAGGTCACGTTCACGGTCAGCCCGCGCGTGCGCAGGATTGCCGCCCACGACCCCGATCGGTTGCCGCCGCTTGAGTACTACCGCCAGATCTTCTTCAGCTCCGGGGTCGACCTGCCTGACGATCTCGAAGCGAGGTTTTCGCGCATCCAGCTGGAGATGATCGAGTTGGCTCCGGGCGAGAAGGCCTTCGTCTCCCTGCAACTGCCGGCGCAGTTCGTCATCATCTTCGATCCGGTGACACACTCGGCGCAGTTCATCGACGTGCAGGGTGAGCCCACCGACGAACGTCAAACCCTCTCGATGATCATCAGTCGGACGCATGCGCTGAACGAAACGCTGACCCTGCGCCCGGGCTCACTGCGGCTCACCCTCGAGAACCACACCGACCGCAGAGTGGTGCCGAACGTCTGCATCGCAGGAGACGAACTGCACGACCTCTTGGGCCGCAGGCGGCCTTTCCTGACAGCCAAGCGTCTGCTGACGAACCAGAGCTTCCGCGACATCTATCGGACCGACACACTCGACGTCGACCAGCGCCTCAAGATCACCAGCCTGACCTTCCTCTTCACTGACTTGAGGGGATCGACCGCGCTTTACGAGCGCGTCGGAGATCTTGCCGCTTTCGATCTGGTGCGCGCCCATTTCCGGGTTCTCCACGAAATCGTCGCCACAGAGGCCGGAGCGGTCGTCAAGACCATAGGCGATGCCGTGATGGCCACCTTCCCGAGCCCGGACCGTGCGGTAGCGGCCGCACTCAAGATGCGGGAGGCGATGCTTCGCTTAAATGCCGAACACGGCAGCGACGATCTTCTCCTGAAGATCGGCATTCATGAGGGACCATGCCTCGCAGTCAACCTGAACGACCGGCAGGACTACTTCGGCCAGACGGTGAATATCGCCTCCCGCGTCCAGGGCCTTGCCGATCCCAATGTCATCATGACGACGGAGGCGATCGTCGAGGATGCCCAAGTTTCAGAGATCCTGCGTGACAGCGGCATCTCATCGGCCTCCCGGATGGCGGAGCTTCAGGGCATCGGGAGAGAGGTGAGGATTTTTGCGCTGTCGTGAGTTTGGTCTTCTTGGTCAAATTAACTTCAGCAGTTTCCGGTAACGGTCGGCCCTAAGCGGACTTTTTTCGTTGTCGAAGGACACGGCTGCTTTGCGCCTAATTTTGCCGTTGAAACAGACCTTGCACCTGCCGGAAAGCAGCCATTGTCTAGTTTCAAGGTAACGGCATCTTTGCGCCGCCGATAGCGGAAGCAGGCGTCGTGGCCTTCATGTCTCGGCAAAGCTGCTTAAATGTTTTGCAAAGCATCCTGTCTTCAATCTGGGCTACGGGCTCTTCGCCACCATGATGCAAGGCGGTCCAGCGGAAAAGTCATGCGAGACTCGGGCTGGTTGACGCGTTTTGTGAAGCGTCTGAAGAAGCTTGGCACTGCGATCGAGACCGCCGTTCTCGCGCAGCGCATATCCGTCGATCAAGTCCTCGAACGCGTCGGAATTGTCCCCACCCGCTGTCACATCTCCGGCAGGCCGGCCTTTCGGAAGCCGTCAACAAAGTGGTCTCGTACAGATGCATCGCGCAGCGGCTGAGAGCTGAGCCAATGGCCAATCGTGAAATGAGGGTGGGCGATCAGGAACAATTCTGCTTCTCGCCGCGCCTCCTCATAGTGGCCCAACTGTGCAAGCGTAGCGGCCAGGAATTTGCGTGAGTTGGTACGATACGTGTCTTCCCTGCGGAGTGTAGCGGCTGCCGCCTCATAGTCACGCGCGGCGTATTGCGCTTGCCCAAGATGACAAAGATACCAGCACGCTGGATAGGGATTGAGCCGCAGAGCTTTTTCGATCTGCGCAAGTCCGTCGGCAACCCTGCCGTCCAGCACTGATACGTCCGACATGGCGGCCCAGGTGTCGGCGTGGTTGGGGTCTAGCTCCAGGGCCTTGGCGAAGGCGGCCTCCGATTCCTCCCATCGCCGCTCATAAGCCAAAATGGTCCCCAGAACGTAACGGCAGCCGGCATCGTTGGGATCCAGGTCGACCGCCTTCTGCGCGGACGTCACCGCCATCCGACGGTTGGGATCTTCAGGCTCGCCGAAATGAGTCCAGGCAAGCCAACGGTTATAGGCGAGCAGACCGAGCGCCTCGGCATATGATGGCTCGAGCTTAACCGCGCGTTGGAGCAGCATATAGGCCTCACGCTCAGTTTGCGGCGACTCTTCCGTCAGGAGGCGGGCGCGCACACACAGATCGTACGCCTCAAGGTTCTTCGGCCGATTGCGCTGCTTCGGGATGGTCAGCCGGCCGACGAGAGCTTCAACAATCTTGGCGTTAACTTCATCCTGTAATTCGAAAACATCTTCCACCGTCCTGTCAAACCGGTCGGCCCACAAGTGTTGGCCGCCAAGCGCGTCGATCAATTGGGCATTGATGCGGACACGGCCCATTGCGCGTCTGGCGCTCCCCTCCAGGACGTAGCGGACGCCGAGTTCCTGGGCGACCAGCCGTACGTTGACCGGCTTGCCCTTGTAGCCGTACACGGAGTTGCGCGCGATGACGAACAGGCCAGCCGTTCGGGAAAGGTCAGTGATCAGGTCTTCGGTCAAGCCGTCGACGAAAGGCGCGTCCGCTTCATTCCCACTCACATTCGTGAACGGCAATACAGCGATCGAGGGCATTTCGGGCAGCGGCAATATGCTCTGCAGCGCATCCGGCCAATGCCACACGTGGACTGGGCGAGTCAGGTTCTTCAGGTAGCGTTCGCCTGCATCGAAGAACCGGTCGCCGATCTTGCCAACGATCTCGCCGTGAACGCTGGCTGAAATGCAGATACCTCCCGGCGCGGCCTGCGTCTCGAGGCGCGCCGCGACATTGACCCCGTCGCCGAGGACGTCTGAACCGTCGTCAATGACATCACCCAGATTGACGCCGACACGCAAAAGCAGGCGCCGGTCGGAGGCCTCAACAGCGGTGGTGGCCCGTTGCATTTCCAACGCTGCTGCGACCGCTTCCACCGCGCTACTGAATTCGATCAGGAAGCCGTCGCCCACAACCTTGAAGATGCGGCCGTTGTGGCGCATCACAGCCGGCTCGATAACGCCAGAACGGAGTTCCCTGAGGTTCGCCAGCGTTGCGACTTCATCAGCCTCCATCAGGCGTGTATATCCCACCACATCGGCAACGACGATGGCGGCAAGGCGACGCTGAATAGATTGGTCCGTCATGTGAGGACAAGCCTAATGACCAGATTAGCAAGTTATTGTTCAACCGCAGGTGAGTCAACAAATCGTAAGAGGTAATATCCAGGCGATCTCCACCTTCCGGCCCCAAATCCGTCATTCCTTCACGCCGGGCCAACGACCGCTTCTTGGCGCATTGCAGACCTACGCCGGCTTGGAGTTCCGCATCAGCATGATCTCCGATCCAAGACTGGCAAATTCTAGCCTTGACCAATGAGCCCGAGCCTAAGGCCAATCGGCGTAACCTGAGGACAGCATGCTGTTTTCCGAGCCGGCCGAAGCGCGGGCGATCTCGCGGTAGCCGGCCGGCGAGAGGCCGGTCTTGCGCTTGAAGAAATGGCTGAAATAGGTCGGGTCGCGAAAGCCGAGGCTGTCGGAGATTTCCTGGATATTGCGGGCCGAACGCTCCAATCTCAGCTTTGCCTCCTGCACCACGCGCTCGTGCAAGAGCTGGATCGGCGAGCGGCCGAGTGCCCTTTGGCAGATGGAATGTAGCCGGTCGGCCGTGACGCCCAGCTCCGCGGCATAATCGCTGATCGACCGGTGCCGGCGGAAACCGGCCTCGACCAGCTGCCGGTATCTCTGCAGGATCGATCCGGTTTCGCCCTGCCCGCGCTGCTCGCTTCTCTCACCATCGGAACCGCGCCACAGCGCCATCAGAATGAGCCTGATATAGGCGGATGCGACCATCCAGGAGGAGCGGGTGGGATCGCCCAACTCCCGCACGAAGCCCGAAATCAGCGGACTGATTTCGGCCACAGCTGAGGGATCCAATGCCTCGACCAGCTTGCGCTGCTCGGTGAAGATGCGCAGCGAATAGGATTCCACCTTGTCGCCGATCGCATCGACCATGATCTGCGGCGAAGCTCCGACCAGATGGGCCGCGGTTCCGGCTGATATCGAGAGGTCGCACCGCGCCTGCGGCGGCAGGAAGGCAAGCAGCGGTCCGTGCAGCGGCCGATGTTCGCCATTGTCGAAATGAAGCTCTCCACTCCCCTCGCTAAGCAGAAGGAAATGGTGGAAATCGGCATACAGCCCTTTTTGAAAACGGATACGCCGGTGCGACAGCGACGGTCCGTGCCACTCGCCCCTGGCATAGTGATGAATCCCCCCGTCCGTTGCCAAACTTCTCCTCCATTCCCCAAGTCAAACAATGCTGATATCACCGGATAATTACAATATTAACCCAATAAATCGCATTCCATCCGCGCCAGATCGGCGTAACCTTTTCTCCATCAGCCTTTGGGAGGAGGCTCTTCAGCAGATGCAGGAACCGTCAGGCGACCCTCGTGGCGCCGCGTCCGCTCGTTTTCTCCCATGGCAACAACGCAAACCGGCATGTGGCGCCAGTACGTGGCGCCAATGCGTGGCAAATGGGTGGAACAGTGTTCGCGGCAAAGCTGATGATCAACAACGAGGCGATGGATGCTTCCGAAGGGGCCACCTTCGAACGCATCGATCCGCTGACCGGCGATGTCGCAACGGTCGCCTCGGCAGGATCCGTTGCCGACATGACAAGGGCAGCCAATGCGGCCGCGGCGGCTTTTCCGGACTGGTCGCAAACCGGTCCGGGCGAACGGCGCAGGCTGCTGAATGCCGCAGCCGATATCCTCGAGGCCCGCACGTCCGAACTCATTGCCGCCATGACCGGAGAAACCGGCGCCACCGCACAATGGGCGGCGATCAATTGCGGCCTTGGCGCGGATATTCTTCGCGAGGCGGCGGCGATGACCACGCAAATATCAGGCGAGCTCATTCCTTCAGGCATTCCGGGAAGCCTCGCCATGGCGGTCCGCCAACCGGCGGGCGTCTGCGTCGGCATTGCCCCTTGGAATGCACCTATTATCCTCGGCACCCGCGCCGTTGCCATGCCGCTTGCCTGCGGCAATACGGTCATCCTGAAGGCATCCGAACTCTGCCCTAAGACCCATGGCCTGATCGGCGACATCCTGCGTGACGCCGGTTTCCCGCGTGGCGTCGTCAATGTCGTTTCCAATGCGCCGAGCGATGCCGCCGCGGTCGTCGACGCGCTGATCGCCCATCCGGCCGTGCGCCGCATCAATTTCACCGGCTCCACCCGTGTCGGCAGGATCATCGCCGAATCCGCGGCAAGGCATCTCAAGCGCTGCCTGCTTGAGCTCGGCGGCAAGGCGCCGTTCATAGTCCTTGCCGACGCCGATATCGATGAGGCCGTGAGTGCTGCCGCCTTCGGCGCCTTCATGAACCAGGGCCAGATCTGCATGTCGACCGAACGGATCATCCTCATGGACGAGATCGCCGACGGCTTCGTTGGCAAATTCCGAACGAAGGCCGCAACCCTTGTCGCCGGCAATCCCAAGGACGGCAACACGCCGCTCGGCACGCTGATCAACGCCGAAGCCATCAGGCGCGTCAGGTCGCTCATCGACGATGCACTACAGAAGGGCGCGGTGCTCGTCTGCGGCGGCCAGGCCAACGGCACGCTGATGGACGCAACCGTCATCGATCACGTAACGCCTGCCATGCGCATCTACCGCGAGGAGAGCTTTGGACCGGTCGCGGCGATCATCCGGGTCGGCAGCGTCGACGAGGCCGTGACGGTTGCCAACGACAACGAGTACGGGCTGTCGGCCGCCGTTTTCAGCGCCGACGTCAATACAGCACTTGCCGTCGCCATGCGGCTTGAATCCGGCATCTGCCACATCAACGAAGCCACCGTTTCCGACGAGCCGCAAATGCCTTTCGGCGGCGTCAAATCAAGCGGCTACGGCCGCTTCGGCGGCAAGGCCGCGATCGATGAATTCACCGAGCTCAGATGGATCACCATGGCCTCGGGAAAACGGCACTACCCGATCTGAATTGAGATCGGCCGAAATGAACACAGGGAACGGGCTGGGAGGCCCGCATCAAGAGGGAGGAATGAATTTATGAACGGCATTTTCCGCAACGGCAAATTCAACGCGGCATCGCTGAGCCGCCGCTCTTTCATCGCATCGACCGTGGCGGGTGGTGCGGCGCTGGCACTTTCCGGCCGCACGGCCTTCGCTGAGAGCGGCGATACGCTGAAGGTCGGCTTCATCAGCCCGCGCACCGGCCCGCTCGGCGGCTTCGGCGAAACGGACGGCTATGTGCTCGAACTGGCGCGCAAGGCGCTGGCGAACGGCCTGCAGGCGGGCGGCAAGACCTGGAAGGTTGATATTCTCGACCAGGACACCCAGTCCGATCCCTCGCGCGCCGGTCAGTTGGCGAAGGACCTGATCAACAACCAGGCGATCGACCTGATGCTCGCCGTCTCGACACCCGAAACCATCAACCCGGTGGCCGACGCCTGCGAAGCATCAGGCATTCCCTGCCTCTCGACGGTCATGCCCTGGGAAGCCTGGTATTTCGGCCGCGGCGCCAAGCCGGGCGCGCCGTCGCCCTTCAAGTGGACCTATCATTTCGGCTTCGGCGTCGAAGAATTCCACAAGGCCTATGTTTCGCAGTGGAACCTGATCGAGACCAACAAGAAGGTCGGCGTCATGTATCCCAACGACGCCGACGGCAATGCGATCCGCACCCATCTGGCGCCGGCGCTTGCCAAGGCCGGCTTCACCATCGTCGATCCGGGAGCCTATGAAACCGGAACCACCGACTTTACCGCGCAGATCGCTCTCTTCAGGCAGGAAGGCGTGGAGATCTTCAACTCGTTCCCGATACCGCCCGATTTTGCCGCCTTCTGGCGCCAGGCTGCGCAGCAGGGCCTTACCCAGCAGATCAAGATCTGCCAGATCGCCAAGACGGGCCTGTTTCCCTCCGACATCGAGGCGCTCGGCGACCTCGGCCTGAACATCGGAAGCGCCGCCTACTGGCACAAGGCCTTCCCCTACAAATCCACGCTGACAGGCGTATCCGGAACCGAACTCGCCGACGGCTATGAGACGGCCAGCGGCAAGCAGTGGACGCAGCAGCTCGGCGCCAGCCTTGCGCTTCTCGACGCCGGCTTCGATGCACTGAAGGCCAGCACGGACGTCAAAAGCAAGGAGGCCGTCGCCAAGGCGATCAGCACGCTGAAGACCACCACGATCGCCGGCAAGGTCGATTTCACCAGCGGCCCCGTCGCCAACGTCTCTCCCGGACCGATCATCGGCACGCAATGGGTGAAAGCGGCGGAGGGCTCGAAATTCGCGCTCGACTACGTCGTCACCGAAAATGCCACCGACCCCAATGTCCCGGTCGGCGCCAAGCTCACCGCTTACAATGGATAACCAAGTGCAGCGACAGGAAGCACAAAAAAGGCCGGGGGGAGCCTTTCTCTCGGCCAAGGGGATCCACAAGCGGTTCGGCGCGCTTGTGGTGCTGGAGAATCTGGATTTTTCCATGGGCGATGGCGAGGCGGTCGGCATTGTCGGGCCGAACGGCGCGGGCAAGACGACCCTGCTCAACGTGCTCGCCGGCGCCTTCCCGCCGAATGAGGGAAGCATTACCTTCGACGGCGCCGACGTCACGAGCCGGACGGCGGCGGAACGCTGCCGCTCCGGGCTCGTCCGGACCCATCAGATTCCCAAGCCTTTCAGCGGCATGACGACCTTCGAAAATGTCTTCGTCGCCGCATCGCACGGCAGCGCCGCAAGCCGCGACGAGGCCTATGAGCGTGTGGTGGATTCGCTTTCCCTTTGTGGCATGCTGGGCGTCGCCAACCGCCCTGCCGACACGCTCGGTCTGCTGGATCGCAAACGCCTGGAGCTTGCCCGTGCGCTTGCCACGCAACCAAGGTTATTGCTGCTCGACGAGATCGGCGGCGGCCTGACCGATGGCGAGGCGAGCGAGCTCGTCGAAACCATCCTCGAATTGCGTCGCCGCGGCATCGGCATCGTCTGGATCGAGCATATCGTTCACATCCTCCTGCAGGTGGCGGAGCGACTGATCTGCATGGATGCCGGCAGGATCATCGCCGATGGCGAACCGAAGATGGTCATGAGCAATGCGGAGGTGGTCAAGGCCTATCTCGGAGGGACCCCCGCATGAGCCTTCTCTCCATCCGTGACCTCGACGTCAGCCACGGCCTGCTCCAGGCGGTGCGCGGGGTCAGTTTCGATCTTGCCAAGGGCGAGGTGCTGGCGCTGGTCGGCGCCAACGGCGCGGGCAAGACGACGCTGCTCAGATCGATCGCCGGCGCCCACCTGCCATCCTCCGGCCGCGTCCTTCTCAACGACGAAGATCTGGCCGCCGTCCCGTCCCACAAGCGGATCGCTAAGGGCATCGCTCTGGTGCCGGAAGGCCGGCGCCTGTTTTCACAGATGACGGTGGAAGAGAACCTGCTTCTCGGAAAGAGCTCCGGCCGCAAGGGCGAATGGAGCATCGACCGCGTCCTCGACGCCTTTCCGAACCTGAAACCTCGCCGTCACGCCAAAACCGGACACCTCTCGGGCGGGGAACAGCAGGCGACCGCGATCGGCCGGGCGCTGATGAGCAATCCCGATATTCTTCTCCTGGACGAGGTCTCGCTCGGACTTTCGCCTCTGGTCGTCGATCGCGTCTACGCCCAGTTGCAGGCATTGCTCACGTCTGGAACGACCATCGTGCTCGTCGAGCAGGATCTCGCCCGCGCCATGAGCGTCGCAAGCCGTGTCATCTGCATGCTGGAAGGACGCATCGTCCTCGACAGGCCGGCGGCGGCCGTCACGCGCGAGCACGTCACCCAGGCCTATTTCGGATTGCACCGGGCAGCCGGCGAAAGGAGCGCATCGTGATCAACACCCTGCTCCAGGGCATCCTGCTGGGCGGCTACTACGCCGTCATCGCCTGCGGACTGTCCTTCATGTTCTCGGTGATGCGGATCATCAATCTTGCGCATGGCAGCCTGGCGGTCGCAGCCGCTTACGGACTGTGGCTGCTCGCCGCCAAATTCGGCATTCCGCCCTTCGCCGGCCTGCTGATCGTGCTGCCGGTCATGGCGGCCGTCGGCTGGCTGTTGCAGCGCTTCATCCTGGAACGAAGCGCCCGCGGCGGCACGCTCCTGCCGATCCTGACGACCTTCGGCCTGTCGATCGTCATCGATAACCTGCTGTTCGAGCAGTTCGGCGCCGACACCCGCTCGCTCGCACCGTTCATCGGCAACCTGTCCTATGCTTCCTGGCAACTGCCGGGCCACATCTTCGTCGGCAAGCTTGCCGTCCTGATGATGGTGACGGCGATCCTCATTCTCGGCGGGCTGCAGTTCTTCCTGAGCCGCTTTGCGCTTGGTCGCGCGATCCGCGCCACGGCGGAAGATCCCGATACGGCCGGGCTGGTCGGCATCGATGCCCGCAGGGTCAACGCCGTCGCCACGGCGATCACCATGGTCACGGTCGGGATCGCCGGTGCTTTTCTCGGGATGCGGGCAACCTTCAGCCCCTATGCCGGCGGCCCACAGCTTCTCTTCGCCTTCGAGGCGGCCGTCATCGGGGGAGCGGGATCACTATGGGGGACGCTTGCCGGCGGCATCGTTCTGGGTCTTGCCCAGTCGCTCGGCGCGCAATTGCATCCGCAAGGCTTCCTGATCGGTGGCCATGCCGTGTTCCTGCTGGTGCTTTTCGTCAGGCTGTCCCGGTTCGGCATGCCGGTTCTCGATAAATTTGGCGCCTCCCTGCGCGCCCGTCTCCGGAGCCCGACATGAGCCCCAACGCGACCCTTGCCTCCACCGGAATATCGATAGAGCGCTGGACGAAATCGTCGCGGGTGGCGCTTGGCTGCATGGCCGCGGTGCTCGCCCTGCTGATGTTTGCCCCCGCCGTGCTCGGCGCCGGTGCGATCGACCGGATGACGGCCCTGTTCATCTACGTGATCCTTGCCGCCATGTGGAATGCGCTTGCCGGTTTCGGCGGGCTGGTTTCGGTCGGCCAGCAGGTGTTCTTCGGCCTCGGCGCCTATTTCACCATTCGGCTTGCCGATGCGGGGCTCAATCCCTTCGTCTCGCTGTTTGCCGCCGCGATCGTGACCGGCGCGCTGTCGATCCCGCTTTCGCTGTTCATGCTGCGCCTGAAGGGCGGCGAGTTCGCGATCGGCATGTGGGTCATAGCCGAACTCGCCCATCTGCTCGTCAATCTCGACCGGCTAATCCAGGGAGAAACGGGAACCTCGCTGATTTCGCTCAACGTCTATGACAGCGGCACGCGGCGGGCGACGATCTACTGGCTGGCCTTGATAGCCATGGCCGCCCTGCTCGGCGCTCTCTTCCTCCTGATGCGCAGCCGCGCCGGTGCGGCCATGCAGGCGATCCGCGACAATGAGGAGGCGGCAACCTCGCTCGGCGTGCGCGTGATCGCCACCAAGAGGCTGCTCTTCGTGCTCGCCGCCTTCGGCATCGCGGTCGCCGGCGGCCTGTGGCTGGCGACCGCCACGACCTTCCAGCCGAAGACCTATTTCAGCGTCCAATGGACGGCCTACATGATCTTTATGGTGCTGGTCGGCGGGATCGGCAAGTTCGAAGGCGCGATCCTCGGCGCCATCCTGTTCTTCGTGATCGAGACCTTCTTCGGCGCAGCCGGCGTCTGGTACCTGATCGGCCTCGGCGCCACCGCCGTGATCTTCTCGCTCTACCTGCCGCGCGGCCTTTGGGGCGAAATCGAGCGCCGCTTCGATTTTCAACTTCTGCCCGTCGGATATCGGCTGAAATTGCCCGGTCCGCATAAAATCCAATGGGAAGAATGAGCCGGCTTGCGTCCGGATCTCTTGCGAAAGGTGACGTTCATGCTTTTTGGTAAAACAATCCTGGTGACCGGCGTGGCTTCCGGCATCGGCGCCCGCACGGCGGAACTGGCCGGCCAAATGGGCGCCGAGGTCATCGGCGTCGATGTGCGCGAGCCTGCCAATGGAAGTGCCGCCTTCATCAAGGGTGATCTGTCCACCGCATCAGGCGTTGCCGACATCGTCGCGCAGCTTCCGGTGCGCCTCGACGCGCTCACCAATGTCGCCGGCCTTTCCGGCAGCACCGGCGTCGTCTCGACGCTGGCCGTCAATTTCTACGGGCTTCGCGCCCTCTCCGAAGCCGTGGCACCCCGCCTGCGCGAAGGCGGCGCCGTCGTCAACGTCGCCTCGATCGCTGGCTACGGTTGGCGCGCCAATCTCGAACGGGCAAAGTCCTTGGCCAGTATCGAAGGCTTTCCCGAGGTGGCGGCGGTTGTCGCCGAACACGGCCTCAAGGACGAGGAAGGCTACCCGCTCTCCAAGGAGCTGCTGCTGCTCTGGACCATGCGGGCCGCCCATCAGCCGCTGTTCAAAAACCGTGGCATCCGCGTCAATGCCGTCAGCCCCGGGCCGGTGGAAACGCCGATCCTCAAGCAGTTCCGTGCCGTGCTCGGCGACGCCAGGGTCGATAGCGACATCACCCGCGTCGGCCGCGCCGGCACCGCCGCCGATATCGCGCCCGCCGTGCTCTTCCTCTGCTCGGATGGTGCGCGCTGGATCAACGGCACCAACATTGCCGTCGACGGCGGCCTCGAAGCTTCCATCAACGCCGAAGTTCTCGGCTTCTAGTTCTTGTCCCCAGGAGATCTCCGATGAATATTTCCCTCCTCATAAATGGCGCCGACCGCGCAGCCTCCGGCGGCCGGACCTTTGATCGTCTCGATCCCTTCACCGAAAAGCTCGCAAGCCGCGCCGCCGCCGCAAGCCTGGACGATGTTGCCGCAGCCGTTAATGCCGCCTCCGCTGCCTTTGGCGCCTGGTCGAAGACCGGCCCCGGCCAGCGCCGCGCAATCCTGATGAAAGCTGCCGACATCATGGATTCCAAAGTGGGCGAGTTTACCCAGTTGATGATCGAGGAGACGGGCGCAACCGCGCCCTGGGCCGGTTTCAATGTCATGCTCGCCGCCAACATCCTGCGCGAGGCCGGCGCCATGACAACGCAAATCACAGGCGAAATCATCCCTTCCGACAAACCCGGCACGCTCGCCATGGGCGTTCGCCAGGCTGCCGGCGTCTGCCTGGCAATTGCCCCCTGGAACGCGCCTGTTATCCTCGCCACCCGCGCCATCGCCATGCCGATCGCCTGCGGCAACACCGTCGTCCTCAAGGCATCGGAACAATGCCCCGGCACGCACCGGCTGATTGCCACAGTGCTGACCGAAGCGGGCCTGCCGGCCGGCGTCATCAACGCCCTCACCAACGCACCGGAGGATGCGCCTGAGATCGTCACCGCGCTGATTGCCCATCCGGCTGTCAGGCGCGTGAACTTCACCGGGTCGACCAAGGTCGGCAAGATCATCGCCGAGACCTGCGGCAAACATCTCAAGCCCGCCCTTCTTGAACTGGGCGGCAAGGCGCCGCTCGTCATCCTCGACGACGCCGATATCGACGGTGCCGTCAATGCCGCCATTTTCGGCGCCTTCATGCATCAGGGCCAGATCTGCATGTCGACCGAGCGGATCATCGTCGACGAGACGATCGCCGATCAGTTCGTCGCCAAACTGGCCGCCCGCGCCAGCCAACTCCCGGCCGGCGATCCGCGTGGCCACGTTGTCCTCGGCTCGCTGATCAGCCTCGACGCGGCGAAGAAAATGGAGGAGCTGATTGCCGATGCGACGGCCAAGGGTGCAAAACTCGTGGCCGGCGGCAAGCGCTCGGGCACCGTGGTCGAGGCGACGCTGCTCGATCATGTCACGCCCGAGATGCGCGTCTATGCGGAAGAATCCTTCGGCCCGGTCAAGCCGATCATTCGCGTCTCCGGCGAGGAAGAAGCCATCCGCATCGCCAACGACACCGAATACGGCCTGTCCTCCGCCGTCTTCAGCCGTGACGTCCAGCGGGCAATGACGGTTGCGGCGCGGATCGAATCCGGCATCTGCCACATCAACGGCCCGACCGTGCACGATGAGGCGCAAATGCCCTTCGGCGGCGTCAAGGGCAGCGGCTACGGCCGCTTCGGCGGCAAGGCGGCAATCGCCGAATTCACCGACCTGCGCTGGCTCACGGTTGAGGACTCCGCCCAGCATTATCCCTTCTGAGCGGCGGGCAAATTCCGCTACGGATGGCAATCAGCTCCCGAGGCATCATCGCGCCACGACGGCTTCACTTTTGTGGCGCGATCAGACTTAGACCGGCGACATGCGCCGATGCCCCGCGTCGACCTTTCAGATCGAGAAACCGTCCAGGGCGTCAGCAAGCTTCAGCCAAAGATCATGGGGAGGCGAGGGAATTGGCCGCGAACCTTCGTCAGAGATCCGAACTCCGAAGGCACTCCCCTTCGATCGCTATCCACAAAGTGTTATCAGACACACTGTCGAGACCGATGATCTGTGTCTTGCCGTCCAGCTTTCCGCTCGTGAGCAGTCTCACACGAGAACCTTCGAGCACATAGAGGCCGTGCAAGGTTCCTAAATGAGTCCTCCCTTGGAAGCTGCTGGAGGAGCTGAAACGCCAGATCGGGCAAGCGGACACGACGCTTCTCTACGCTGCGAAAGACGTAGACCACAATCACGCTGTCGTGCTTCAGCGCTTCATCGGCAAAGACTGACGCGTCGGTGACCGACGCCGATGACAAGCTGTTTCTCTGGGTCCGAAATTTCCGGGAACCTTTTCGTCTGAGCCGCATCCAATGCTCGCTTCCGAAGGCACATCACCGTTGCCGCCGGAAGGCGCTCAGTCACGACACAAGGGAGACAGATCATGTTGAAGCGAATTCTCGGCGCCACTCTGATGGCAGCCTCACTCGGCACGGCTTCGATCGCCGCCGATGCCAAGCCGACCGATCCTCAGATCGCCCACATCGCCTACACGGCGGGACAGATCGATGTCACCGCGGCAGAACAGGCGTTGAAGAAGAGCAAGAATGCCGAAGTCATTGCATTCGCCAAAACCATGGAGCGCGACCACAAGGCCGTCAACGATCAGGCGCTCGCCCTCGTCAAGAAGCTGAAGGTGACGCCCGAAGACAACCCCGTCAGCCAGTCGTTGTCGACACAGGCGACCAAGGAACTGACGACGCTGGAGGCGCTCGACGGCGCGGCGTTCGACAAGGCCTATGTCGAAAACGAAGTCGCCTATCACAAGTCGGTCAACGACGCGCTTGCCAACATCTTGATCCCGTCGGCTGGGAATAAAGAGCTCAAGTCGCTGCTGGAAACGGGCCTGACCCTGTTCAAGGAGCACCAGATGCATGCCGAGCATCTGGCTTCGAAGACCAAATAGACATGGCAATGGGCTTGCTGATGAAATCCTTACGGCTCCCGCTGCTCTTTGCACTACTTTGGGCAGGCAACGGGGTTGCCTCGGCGGCGGACTATCGGATCACCATCACCGGCATGAAATTCAGCTCGCCGCCTCCCGAGCTGCATGTGGGCGATGTGATCGTCTGGAGAAACGATGATATATTCCGGCACACGGCAACCGCTCGCGACAAGAGCTTCGATATCGACCTGCCGCCGACATCGGAAGGCCGCATGACGGTCGCCCAAGCGGGAGCGATTGATTTTTATTGTCGTTTTCATCCCGCTATGACGGGCAAGCTGGAGGTCCGGCCATAGGCCGGGCTCCAATCGAAAGACGGGCGAGCGGCCGGAGAATCCCCCATGACAGCCATTCCGGTTCCGGCCGAGCGACACCGGCAGCAGATGTCGATACTGTCCGATGCCGATCTCGTGCCCTTGGCGAGAATAGGCGACGAGCCTGCCATCCGCACGATCGTTCAGCGTCATAACCAGCGCCTGTTCCGGACAGCGCGCGCCATCATTCGCAACGATGCGGAGGCGGAAGATGTCGTCCAGGCCGCTTACATCAAGGCATTCACCAATCTGGCGACGTTCCGGGGCGAGGCGCAACTTTCGACATGGCTGACCCGCATTACGCTCAACGAGGCGCTGGGCCGTGTGCGGCGGCGGAAGAACACCACCGGGCTCGAGGAAGTCGATATGCAGACGATGGCGCCGGGTGGCGAAGTGTTGCAGTTTCCCTCCCCCTTGTCCGCGACCGATCCGGAAGCCGAGCTCGCCAGGAGCCAGGCGCGGCATCTCCTCGAGAATGCGGTCGACGAACTCCCGGATGATTTTCGCGCCGTGTTCGTGCTCCGGGATGTCGAGGGCATGAGCACAGACGAGGCCGCGTCTTACCTCGGCATAAGACCCGAAACCGCCAAGACCCGGCTGCACCGGGCGCGCAAGATGATGCGCCATTCGATCGAAAAGCAGCTCTCCGGCGCATTCTCGGCCCTGTTCCCGTTCGATGGCGCCCGTTGCGCTTTCATGGCCGACCGCGTCATCGCTGCCCTTCGTCACAAGACGTTATGATGTCTCGCAATATCAGCGGGCAGCTTGCCACGCACGCCTGCCATGGTAGTCGCGGGGCGCTAAAACATGCGGAGGTTAATCGTGGTATCGAGCGCGTAACCCGCGCCATAGACAGTGCGAATCCTCAGATTGCGGAGTCCTGCAAACGCTTTTCGCAGCCGGCCAATGTGCACGTCAACGGTCCGGCTTTCTACAGCGTGCGGAACGGGCCAAACGGCCTCGATGAGTTGCTTGCGGGTACTGATCTGCCCTTGCCTTTCGATTAGGAATTTAAGGATTCTCATTTCAATAGGCGCAAGCGCTACAATCTTGCCTGAAACCACGACTGCGTGCGGCCCGAAGACAATCTCGGCGGCGGAAGCGCAATTTGGCAGAGTCGAAACCGCCGGCCGAGGGCTTATGTCGTGCAGAAAGGCGAGAAGCTTTGCAGGCGACAGAGGACGCGTGATGCCTTCGTCGAGGCCCGCCTTGATCAATTGCAGGTGCTGCGTGCGCATATCCTCGCCGATGAGTGCACCCACGGAAAGCCCCGAGCCCTTCAAGAGCGCACACAGGGGCGCAACGTCACTCGGCCAACCTGCACAATCCAGTACGACGGCGGAAAGCTCTGTTGATGTGCAGGCGTCCACCACATCGTCGTCACTTGCAGCAAGACGAGCCTCAAAGCCTTCACTACGCAGAATATGCGCGAGGAGCAGATAAAGCTCGGCGTCCTGTGAGCAGACCAGAATGACCGGGGTCATGTCTATCGCCTCTTCTGTCGGTTGACGATGCGGCAAGCCCTAACTCGTTGCGAACTCGCCGCCATTGACATCTATGATGGCTCCGTTGACGAACTGTGCATCCTCCGATGCCAGAAACGCGATCACCGCGGCGACGTCGTCCGGTGCACCGAGCCGCCCCGCCGGAATACGGGCGAGCGCGTCGATGTTGGTCTTGCTTTGCGGGGAGCCTGTGAGTGGCGTCAGGATGCGACCTGGCGCCACGACATTCGATGTTATGCCGTAGGAGCCATATTGAGAGACCAGCACGCGGGATAATCCTGAAAGTGCGGCTTTGGACGTCGCGTAGCTCGCGCCGGCGATCCGCGGTATCGTCCGGCCGGCAAGAGATCCAACGAATATGACCCGTCCAAAACCGCTTTCCTTCATGGCGGGCAGAGCGGCTCGGCAGCACAACATCGTCCCTGTCAGGTTGACGGCGAGCACGTCGTTCCACTCTTCAAGGGTAAGGTCGGCGACGTGAAGAGGGCCGTCAGGACTTTTCGGCGAAATCCCCGCGTTGCAAACGAGGATCCCAGGTGCGCCTAGGACACGGGTGACTTCGCCGAAAAAGGAATTGATCGCCGCCGGTTCGCGGAGATCGACCTTTCTCGTAAGCGAGCGCTCTGGCCCGAAAGCCTCGGCAAGCGCAGAGCCCGCGGCCATGACGCTTGCTTCACCATGGCTGAAGACCGCAACCCGATGACCGGCCCTGAGAAGTCGAAACGCAGTGGCAAGACCGATCCCAGTCGTGCCACCGCTGATGACCGCAACATGCGAACTGCCACCAGGGCTCATGCCGCTTGATCCATTCCAGTAAACAGCGAAAGGGGCGGATGGGCGGCGGCCTCTGTTATTACCTCAATCAGCAAGGGCCCGTCTCCAGAGAGACCGCGCTCAAGGTATTGAGAAAGGTTGGCGGGATCCGAGATGCGTGCTGCTGGGCAGCCGCAAGCTTCCGCAATTCGCCGATGATCGACGTCCGCGAAACTGCAGGCAGTCGTGAAGCTGCCGAACTTGACAGTTTCCGCATCACGTTGGAAGCCAAGGATACCGTTGTTCAACACGATGATGAGTACCGGAAGCTTGCTCCGCACCATGGTCTCCAACTCCGCCCAGCTATGCGCGAAACCGCCGTCCCCGACGATGACAACGACCGGCTTGTCGGGCTTTGCCACTTTCGCGCCGAGCGCAAGTGGCAGGCCCCACCCAAGTCCGGCAAGGCCCCGCGGCGATAGGAAGCGCATGCCGGCCGAAAGGGCTCGGAGCTGGCCCGCGACCCACATCGAGGAATAGCTCGCATCGGCAACAACGGTCGTCTCTGCCGTCAATACTTGTTGCAGGTCGGACATGACTCGCTCGGGACGGATCGGACTGTTCTCCGAACGGGCAATAGATCGTCGCTCCATGTCAAACGCGCGCCAGAAACCCGCAATCCGAGCCGTCAACTTGTCGCGCTGCGATGCGCGGTAAGAGAGATCGCGTCGGGCAAGCGCGCGGCGAAGCGCGCTGATAGTTTCGGCCGCATCGCCTGCTAATCTGACCGCTTCGTAGGTACGTCCGATTTCGGTGGGATCGACATCGATGTGGATGACTGACGCGGACCGGGGAATTTGGCGCCAACTGTCAGTGCCATTCTGATTGGTTCGCGTCCCCACCAGAATGACGAGATCGGCTTCTTCGACGAGGGCAAGCGCGTGCTGTCCAAGCGATCTCGGCCCGACGAGAGCACCGAGAACGCCAGCTGACAGCGGGTGGTATTCGTCGACCGCGCCTTTTCCCATATTGGTCGTCAGGACGGCAAGCGAGGCTTCGTCCTGTAGCGCCGAAAGCTCGCCGGCGGCATGGCTTGCATGGACGCCTCCTCCGGCGATGACGATGGGCGCCTGGGCTGCGGCGATCATCGAGGCTGCGTGCTCGATGTCGCTATCGCGTGGACGCAACCGATCGAGTGGCCAGTGGCCAAGCACAGCCTCACGACGAAACAGCGAAGGGGAGATCTGCTCACGCAAGAGGTCGGCGGGGAGCAGGAGAGCTGCCGGTCCCGGCCGGCCCGAGGCGGCTGCCGTGAAAGCAGCATCGACATAGTCGTCGATCCGCTCAGCAACGAGCACCTTGCGCACCCACTTCGTGCATGATTGGAACAGGGTGAGATGATCGAGTTCCTGGAATGCATTGCGATCAGCCTGATCTCGATCCACATCCTGAACGAGAGCAACGACCGGAACGCTAGCCTTCAGCGCTTCGGCCAGCGGCGGAACGAGAAGCGTTGCCGCAGGTCCGTTCTGCGCTGCTACAACGCCGACCTTGCCTGACAGCCGCGCATACCCGTCGGCCATGGTCCCGCCCATGTTTTCCTGACGGTAGGCGATTTGACGTATGCCGATTGCTTCGGCCGCAAGGATAACCGCCGAAGGCAGACTCTGAGCAAAGATATGGGTGACGTCGTGCCTCTTCAGGGAAAGAGCGATCCGCTCGGCGACGGTTAGATGATCAGTTGCCATGGTCACATGCCTGCTTCGGTTGAAGTTGCTTCGAGGATTGAAAGGAAGTCTGCGAAGGCTGAGACGACCGCATCACCGTCCGCAGTTGTCATTGCCGTCGAAAGGCACGCCGCAGCGCCATTGGGAAGCAGGATGCCGCAACTGAGGAAATGCCTGGAGAGCCGCCCCATCAACTCGGCCTCTTCCGGGGCGAGATACGCCTCGCGGAAGTCCGTTGGCTGCTTTCCTTTCGGATGGATACGAAACAAGGATGCCGCCCCCGTCACGCTGAAGGCTGCCCCGTGGCGCGCGATTTCCTTTCGAAGTCCAGCCCGGATTCTATCGCCAAGGCTCTCGAGTGCAGCGAAAGCGCCATCCGTCATCGCCTCCATGGCAACCCGGCCCGCAACCATCGATACGGGATTTGCCGAAAACGTGCCGCCTTGCGGCAGCAGCGGCTTGCCGCTGTCGCTTGCGAACACCCGCATCACGTCCTTGCGCCCGCCGATCGCCCCGACGGGAAAACCTCCGCCGATGATTTTGCCGGCGGCGACCAAATCGGGGTGGAGACCATAGCGGGCCGACGCCCCAACATATGACTGCCGCAGATTAAGGACCTCATCGGCCACGATGAGAATCCCGTATTGCTTCGCGATCGCCTCGACAGCGGCAAAAAAGCTTGGCTCAGGCGCTATCAGCCCGGCGCGGCTTGGCATCGGGTCGATCAAGATACAAGCCAGTGAAGGGGCAGCCGAAGCAATTCGGCGCTCTAGATCCGCGATGTCATTGAAGCGGATAACCGTTACCTCGTCCCTTACCGAACGGGGCATTCCGCGATAGGCCGGTACGGCCTGAGACACCGAGGGATCGTTCCATATAGCCGGCGACACCGCCTGCCCCGTTTCCGCCCAGTCGTAAGCGCCGTGATAGGCGCCTTCAATCCGTGCGATGCCGGGCCGGCAAGTGAAGGCGCGAGCGGCCTTGATCGCAAACATCACAGCCTCGGTCCCGCTGCTGACAAAGCGAATATGTTCGATAGCCGGAATGCGCTCGATCAACAGCTCGGCCAGCGTGATTTCGTGCTCGGTCGGGTTAGAGAAACATGTGCCGCGATGAAGAAGATCTGCAACCGCGTCGGCAACTGGAAGAAAACCATGGCCGTGAATCAGCGTCGTGAAATTATTGTTTAGGTCGAGTAGGCGATTGCCGTCGACGTCGATGAGATAGGCCCCCTCCCCGCGCGAAATGTAGAGCGGGCTGGGCTCATGATCGACGGTGACGCGCGTGATCCCGGTTGGAAACACGCGGCGACCCTTTTTGAAGAAATGTTCGGACCTCGACCGGGGAAATCCCCGGCCGTCGCGCAAGATATAAGGGTGAAACATTCGATCTTCTCCGGCAAATGGGTCACGGCGCGACCCTTCATAATTTTGTTATTACAAAAATCATGAACCCGAAGAAGTTGCAACAAAAAAATCCGGCCACGATGTTATTGCCGCTTGAGACGCTCCTGCGCTGCTTTCTTGAGGCGCCGATAGCCGTCTCGAATGTCGTTTTCCATTGCCGCTCGGACGGCGGAGGGATCTTTATCCACCAGAGCCTCAATCGCGGCCAGGTGGTTGTGGACACCGTATTTCGCTTCCGCAAACTCAGGATAGAGGTCGTGGAACGAGGCGCCGATCCTTAACCATAGGGCCTCGATGGTCGAAAGAAGGTGCGGCATCTCGCACAGTCGATAGATGGTAAAGTGGAATTCTTTATTGTCGTGAAGAGCATCGCCGTAGCGCTTTTCCTCGAGCGAAAGTGTGATTTTTTCCTGTATTACCAATAGCTTGTCAAGCACATCATTGGTCGCACGAAGTGCGCCTTTTTCGGTCGCTAATCCTTCGAGGGCAAGCCGCATCTGCGTGACTTCGTAAAGCGCCGAAAGATCGAGATGCGGGACGATGACGGTTTTAGGACCCACCATGACGAGCGCACCCTCAAAGACCAGGCGGTTAATCGCCTCGCGCGCCGGCGTCGCACCAACCTTCAGCATTTCGGCAACCGAACGGATCGGCAACTTGTGACCGGGCTTGTATACGCCCCGCGTAAGTTGCTCCTTGATGGATGAATAGGCGAAGTCGCTGAGACGCCCGGAGTGCAATTCCGACGCCGGCGATTCCTCTTCAGTTGTATTCTCGTTCAAAATTAACTCCCCACGAGTTGACTTCTTCACATTTTTGTTGCAACAAAAATACATTGAGTACAAATTGATCAAGCAATGTGACAGCATAACGGGATCGTGAATATTAGCAACGCCTTGGCCCCGTGCGGCCATGCCTGAACAGATGCCGGCCTTGTCGGCACGACACTCACACCACCTGGCGCCGCGCGGGCGGAGTCGGGAGGGATCAATGCATCTTAAAGCAAAGGAGATATCAGTTTGATTGGTGCGCCTGTTTTTATCGATCGCATAGGAAAGGCCTACGGCAGCCAGACTGCCGTAGGCGCAGTGACCTTGGACATTTCAGCAGGCGAATTCCTGTCGATCCTCGGTCCATCCGGATCGGGCAAGACGACGCTTCTGACAATGATCGCCGGTTTCGAAAGTCCGTCTGCCGGACGCATTATCATTGGTGGGCGCGATGTCACCGCCGTATCGCCCGATCGCCGCAATATCGGGATGGTCTTCCAGCGTTATGCTTTATTCCCGCATCTGACCGTCGCCGAAAACATCGGCTTTCCCCTGAGGATGCGCGGCATCCGCAAGGACCTCAGGGCAGAACGCGTTAGCCGGGCGCTCGACCTCGTCCAACTCCCGGACTATGCCAAGCGCTATCCCCACGAACTTTCCGGCGGCCAGCAGCAGCGGGTTGCAGTCGCGCGAGCAATGGTGTTCGAACCGCCTGTTCTCTTGATGGACGAGCCACTCGGGGCACTGGACAAGAAGCTGCGCGAATCCATGCAGATCGAGATCAAGCAGCTTCAGCGGCGCCTCGGTGCAACGGTCATCTACGTGACGCACGATCAGGAGGAGGCGTTGACGATGTCCGACCGGATCGCTGTCATGGCAAAGGGGCAACTCGTGCAGCTTGGAAGCCCGGCGGATCTTTACTGTAATCCGGAGAGTGCCTTTGTCGCCGACTTCATCGGCAAGATGAATTTCCTAACGGGAGAATTCCTGGGCAAGACCGCTGGTCGTCACACCATCAGACTGGGTGACGACGTGGTTATTGATACGCCCGGTGCCGCCCATAATTTCGAGGGTTCGGCAAAGATAGGTGATCGCGTTCGGCTCGCGCTGCGCCCTGAGCGCCTCGGCCTTGCAGCGCGGGGCGCAGGAGGACAGAACGCCCTCCCCGGTCGGATCGAAACGTCGGTCTTTGCCGGCTCCTTCGACCTTCATCTCGTTCGCACTGATTTCGGAAGCGGCGAGATCATTCAGGTGCAGATCCCTGCTGATGGAAAGAGGGAGCCCTTCGCAATGGGGGCACTCGTGGACGTCGTCGCCGAACGCGACGGCCTCCGGCTCTTTACGGTTGAGGAGGGATGAAATGACCACGACCGTCGATAATCCACGCGTTGTACCAACCCGTCCAGCGAGCTGGTTTTTCTCACGCTCGGCGCGCCAGTATTCGCATGCGCTGACGTTCCTGCTTATTGCGCCGTTGATGCTGTTACTGGCCGGAGGCTTCATCTATCCGATTGGACGGCTCGTCTCTTTGAGCTTAATGGCGCCGGGATTCACGCTGGAGCATTACGAGCGGATCGTCACCGAGCCACTCTACATGGAAGTCCTGCTTCGGACGTTGCAGACGGGCGCCATCGTAACAGTGACGAGCTTGCTGCTTGGATTTCCGGTTAGCTTTCTCATGGCGCATGCCAAAGGCAGGATGGCGATGCTCGTATCGGCCGCGGTGTTGGTCCCACTATGGACCTCAGTGCTGGTGCGATCCTATGCCTGGATCGTGCTGCTGCAGCGAAACGGCATCGTTAACGGTCTGCTGATCGAGAGCGGCCTCATTGGCAGTCCGTTGAAGCTAATCTACACCGAAGGCGCGGTGATCCTTGCGATGACGCATGTTCTCATGCCCTTCATGATCCTGCCGGTCTACAACGTTCTTCGCACTATTCCTGCAGAGTACACTCAAGCCGCCCGCAATCTCGGCGCCGGCCCGATTAGCGCGTTCTGGCGCGTGACCTTGCCGCTCAGCTTGCCTGGAATCTTTGCCGGATGCGTCATGTGCTTCATCCTGGCGATCGGTTTTTATATCACGCCGGCACTCGTCGGCGGGCCTGGAGCATTGATGATGGCAACGCTGATCGGCCAGCAAACCACCGTTCTGCTTGACTGGCCATTTGCCGCAGCGCTCGCGACCGTCCTTCTGACCACGACGCTGATCTTTGTCCTTGTGTTCCGCAAGGCGCTTTCCGTCAGCAAAGGAATGAACAGTGTCAATTGAGCCCGCAGTCACCGCCTCATTCGCCCCCTCTCCCGTCAACAGCACCCATCGGCCTTACGGCAAAGCGGCATTGCGGCTCCTTGGGGGCTTCCTGATCGGGGAAATCCTGTTCTTCCTGGTTCTGCCGACGTTGCTCGTCATCCCGATTTCGCTGAACGACAGCAGCTATATCGAGTTCCCGCCGAGGGGCCTGACGCTTCGCTGGTATATCGACTTTCTATCCGATCCGGACTGGCGCGCAGCAACGATCTTCAGTCTGCAGATTGCGCTGGCGACGACGGTCGCTTCGACGGTTATCGGTACATTGGCCGCCATCGGGCTCGTTCGCGGTAATCTGCCGGGAAAGACGCTTCTGCGGGCATTGTCGTTGGGGCCAATGATCGTTCCCCATGTTGTCTTTGGCGTTGCCCTTTATCTGGTTTTTTCCCCGCTCAGTCTGACCGGCAATTTCGCTGGTTTCCTGATCGCGCACACCGTACTTGCTGTTCCCTACGTGATCATCACCGTGTCGGCAGCACTCGAGCGCTTCGACACGTCACTCGAGCTTGCCGCACTGAATTGCGGGGCAAGCCGGAGCCGCGCCTTTATCAGCGTTGTGCTTCCTAACATCGCCCCGGCGGTGGCTGCGGCTTCGGTCTTTGCGTTTCTGGCGTCGTTCGATGAGGCAACAGTCGCCTTCTTCATTTCCGATACGGGCGGAAAAACGATCAGCCGCAAGATGTTCGAGGACATCGATTTCAATCTCACCCCGGTCATAGCGGCGGTTTCGACGCTGCTCGTCGCGGTATCGCTGCTGCTCATGGGGACCATTCATCTCCTTACCGGCCGCGGGGAGGATTAACATGATCACATCAATCGGAGAGAGGAAGAACCGATGAAAAAGCGAACGAAGATCAAGCCACTGCTTGCGGCTTGCCTCATGCTTGCCGGTGCGGGGGCGGCGCAAGCCGAGGAGCAGGTCATCATTGCGACCACAGGCGGCGCCTACGATGCCGCGCTTCGAAAATTCTGGTTCGAGCCGTTTACCGAAAAGACCGGCATCAAAGTTGTTTCCGTCGCGGCAACGAATGCCGAGATGCGGGCGAAAGCGGCGGCCATGGTCAAGACCGGCAACGTGACCTGGGACCTTTATCCGGACGGCGAGATCCAGGCGAGCGCTGAAGCGCATCGGCTTACATCTGAAGACCTGACCGACTTTTGCAAGTCTTTCCAGAGCCGGCCAGATCTGGTCGAGGATGCCTGCGTCAGCGCTGGGGCCAGGCTTTTTTCAACCGCAACGCTGATGGCCTACGACCCGACTGCCTTCAAGGATGGGAATCCGTTGAGCTGGGCCGATATGTGGAACCAGACAAAATTTCCTGGGGGTCGCTCGTTTCCAAATTTCGACGATCCGTGGAGGGTAATGGCTGCCGCGCTCCTCGCCGATGGTGTTCCGCGCGACAAACTCTTTCCGCTCGACGTTGATCGCGCCCTTAACAAGCTCGACGAGATCCGCCCGGCGATATCGCTCTGGTGGAAGACCGGTGACCAGAGCGTTCAGGGCTTTCGCAACGGCGACTACAGAATCGGGCAGATCTGGCTGACGCGCGCAAATACACTGAAGGCGGAAGGACGCCAGATCGCCTGGTCCAAACAGGCCTCGTTCCTCGTCGGCGATCGCTTGACGATTATCAAGGATGCGCCGAACCGCGCAAACGCGTTGAAGTTGATCGGCTACTGGCTTGATCATCCGGAGGCGCAGGCCGGGGTGTGCAACGAACTCCTTTGCACGCCGCCGAGCCGCAAGGCGATCGATTTGATGTCGCCGGCTGCACGCGCGGCACTGCCGAGCGACGAGGACATCCGGGATTACATCGTCATCCCGGACGCCAAATGGATCAACGACAATGCTGCGATGATGCTCGAGCGTTGGAATGCCTGGATCCGATAACGATCCCCCTTTGGCGGTGGTTCCGCCCGAAGGGGCGGAGACAGATCTTTATCCCTTGAGAGCACGATTGACGGCAGCTGCGACGTCGCGCAATTCGGATGCCGTGTGGCCGGCAGTCGGACATATTCGCAGCCCCGCCCTTCCCTTGGCCACAGTCGGGAAGAAAATGGCCGACGTGTAGTAACCAGAATCAAGTACAAGTCTGGCAGCGCCGATTGCCGCAAGCTCGTCACCGACGACGACGGTCCTGATCGGGAGTCGGGACCCTGCCTGTGCGGTCGGCACCAGCTCGTCGAAAAGAGAGATGTGTTCTGCGAGCGTCCTTTGCCGCACACCAAGTTCCGGTGTGCGGTGAATCGACTGAGAGGCCAGAGCTGCACCGATCGCCGCAACATTGATGGAGGCCGAGAAGGCATGCGCGAGAGCAAAGCGCCGGAAGATCTCTTCCTGGAACGCCGTTGCGAGCATCAGCATGCCGCCCGACGCTCCGAAGCCCTTCCCGAGCGAGGCGGCGATGATCGTCCGTTCACCGAGACCTTCTGGCATCTGTGAACGGGCAAACCCCTCGCCTCTTTCCCCGAAAATCGATATACCGTGAGCATCATCGATGTAAAGGAAGAGGCCGTATCGCTCCTGAAGCTCCCGCAACTCCTTGATCGGGGCACAGCCACCCATGGAATAGACACCGTCGCAAACATAGGCGACCGCCTCGTTCTGGCGGCAAATTTCTTCGAGCGCCTGAAGATCGTTGTGGCCTATAGTGCGCACCTCGCATTCTTCAGCAACGACGGGCTTGTTGAAGGCGAGCGTTGCATGCGCGAGACGGTCGAATACCATGACTGGTTTTTTGCCGCCCGTCAGAACGCCGGACGCAATCAGCGGAAGCGCGCTTAAGTTGGCGGCAAGCACTGTTGTGTAGGTGATAGCCCTCGCGCCGAAGAGATCAGAAAGAGCATCCTCGAGGTCTCCGAGGACTGCAAAATTGAGCCGCGTCCGGGCGCAGGACCAGTGTAGTGTTCCGTAGCGCCGAACTGTCTCTATTGCGCCTTCGATGATTGAGGGGTGATT